>ERZ780117.119-NODE-119-length-39351-cov-3.796570_pt1 | contig 39351 bp, 40 predicted proteins | sample MGYA00510985_ERZ780117 | MGnify/ENA primary metagenome ERZ780117 (study PRJEB29588, sample SAMEA2159553) | human gut metagenome | biome: human gut; feature: human-associated habitat; material: faeces | place: Denmark | collected 2008/2010 ...
GAGTATTATAATAAAGCTTTAGTGGATAACCAGGATGCTGTTACAGCAAGACTTTCTATGGCGAAGATATATTCCGATGTACAAAATCAGGAGAATGGTCACTATAACCTGAGTTTTGCCATGAAACAGCTACAGCTCCTGGAAACATTAAATAATAAAGATATTGATAGAAATTATGATAGAATCCAAATGGCCATCAGTCATATATACGCTGATAAAAATTATGAAGGGTGTGATTATGGAAAGGCATTGTCCGCGCTGGATAAGATCCAATCAGACGAAAAGGGATTTATAGATTTGCAGAGAGGCAATATATATGCCGTGGAAAATTCTTCATACTATGATATGAAAAAAGCTGTAGCCTGTTATACTTCAGCAGCACAAAAGAATAATACAAATGCTATGGTTAAGTTGGCCAAATGCTATCTTTATGGATTGGGAGTTGACCGGGACAAAGAAGCCGCTAAATTATGGCTTCAGGAGGCTGATCGGCAGGGAGATGAATATGCCAGAGAGTACTTAAAAAATATAGATCGAACAAGTTACAATCCTATAACATATACATTGGTTAAGCAACTGCTCAATAGCCTTGCACAGAGTAAAGATAAAAAAGTGCAGCAGCTTCGAGAACAAGAATTTAAGTCCCAAAGTAAGCAGGCCAAAAAAGAACAATATCTACATCGCAATTAATGTGTAACCAGGCTTAATTAGCCTGGTTACTTTTAGGTAAGTTAAATTTTTCAGCATATTCATCAGATAATGCATAAACATCAGATCCAAATTCTTCCGGAGCTTTATACCATTCATTTTTAGTATCATTACATCGGCTGCTTAATAATCTGCAGTAGGCCAGAGCAAAGGCATTGGCCTCTTTTTCCCTGGTGTCTATCTCTTCCGGAACGAAACTGAGAGACATACGCTGCTGATATTCATGATACATTTCATGTGCAAGTATAAAGAACATGACAGGCCACTGTTCATCAAATCTTACATAAATATAGCTTTTGAAAAATTTTTTAAAAACATGGAGACCTCTGACTACATCATATAAATAAACACTTCGCGGATATATGTAGATATAAGGCATTTTCTTTAATCCTAAAATTGTGTAAAGCTCATTGGCAGAATTTTGTAGATCAGGATAAAAGTGTCCATCATTAAGATTTAAAGAGTGTAAAGCTACGGGGAAAGAAGTAAATTTTTTAAAATTTTTTTCCATTGGTGTATTGTCCTTTCTATTTGTAAAATAAATACTTCACCTATATATGTGAAATAATTTCTTGTTTTTTTAAAAAATTAAAGATAAATTTCAATTTCATAATTATTATGACTGATTTTTTTAAAAAATGTTACTAATTTGCTTAGTTTCGACACCAGTGTGTCATTTAATTAAAGGAAAAGGAGGCAAACCGCAGGCCGGTTTGCTCATAAGGAAGGCCCTCCTGGGTCATGCTCATCTTCATGCCATGGCCCATCCCCCCGATGGGGAGAGAGCTAGAGGCGCACCGGCAAGGTATTCCCGGTGTGCCTTAATGCTGGCCAGACCGCAGGATGCCAAAACCGGAAGTGCATGATAAGGGAAAAGGGAGGCAAACCGGTCAGCGGTTTGCTCTGAAGGAAGGCCCTCCTGAGTCATGTTCATCGTCATGCCATGACCCATCCCCCCGGAGGGGAGAGAGTTTGCGTCGTTCCAGGCGATTTCTCATCCGTAAAGATCCTTGCGGATCCCCTATGTCCATTACATCTACTTCTATTTGCCCCATCCTGTCTATATTTTCAATGAACATCCCTTTGTCTGCTGTAAAACAGGCTTAAACCAATTTTTCCCGGATGCCAAGAACTGCCCTACGGCGTCTCGGGCTTCGCCCTTGTTTCTTGACATCCGAAAAAAACCGGTTTTAGGGCAGCCTCACAGCAAACAAAGAAATGTACCTTGAAAATTGAATAGACAGAATGGAGGCAGAACAAATGAAAGTAGATGTAATGGACATATTTACTGACGAATCCGCAGGAAAGGAACTCACGGAAGCTGAACTCGCCGAACGTGAACAAAGACATGAAGATTATATGTTATCTCTATACCTTGGTTAATCCAAGGTATAGAAGGAAGGAGCTGCCAATGACTATAGAAATCGAAGAGGTTACTGTAAAAGACGGTATTGTGCGCATCACCGCGCTGAACTGTAGTGAAGAAAACCTACAGAAGCTGGAGAGACTCCGGGATGACTGCTATCAAAAAGAATTACAGTTTGTGTTTGATACCCGGAATAATAAGTCCGACTGTATCTACCTTACTTATTGGCTGCACCATCAGAAAGTGACAGCCGGATGCAAAACGTACGGTGAAGCATTCTACAGAATCCGAGGTACTGTTACCACCATATCAGGGAAGTACTTAGAGCCAGCTGCATAAGCCGGCTCTTTTTACTTTATAAACTATTATTCACAGCGCATGAAAGCGCAGAAAGGAGATCACTATGATGATCGAAATGAAAGAAAGAATGACTTGCCTTAACTCTATTTTGGCGGATAGAGAGGCACCCTTTACCCTGGAGTATTGCCAGCGGTGGAAAAATAACTGTATGCTGGAAGCATATCAGCTGGTAAACCCGAAGAAGAACTGTAGCCCTACCATCTTTTATGGAGCATGGTATGAAGATGATGACGAGTCTGTTGCAGACTTTCTCATGAAATTATTTGAGGAAAATTCGGTTTCCCTTGATGTGTCACCCTATGTTTCCCCCGAGTTCATTCTGGATAACATTCTGCCCCGGATGGTCTACAAGGATAACCTGCCGGAGATCCAGAAACAGAATCTTGCTTATACAGAATATCTGGATCTCATTGTACTTTTTTATCTGCCGGTGGAAATCGATGCGCTGAAGCAGAATAAAGATTCCAACGGTCAGTTTTCTATCCAGGTATCACAGAGTGTTCTGGAGAAAGCGGGAGTTTCCCTGTCTGAAGCGTATGAACATGCCGTTGAAAATGTAAAGAAAAAAACGGAAATAATTCCCATGTGGAAAATGCTCGAAGAAACCGGCTACCCTATTGATCTGAGGGAAATAAATATTCAGCTGCTGGTGGTAACAATCGATAGCAGGCATTATGGAGCAGGTACGCTTGTTAATTCGGAAGTGCTGAGAGAAGTTTCTGAGAAAATAGGCGGAGACTATGTTGTACTGCCGAGTAGTATCCATGAATGGATAGCGCATCCTTACCATGAAGATGAATTACCGATGTATAAAGCCATGGTTGAGGATGTAAACAGAACGGAGGTTTCTTTAGAGGAAAGACTGTCAAATAGCATTTACCACTATGATGCTGCAAGGGGATCTTTAGAGGTAGTATCCGTGTAATAGGGAAGCCTTCGGGCTTTCCTTAAAATAATAAGCAGGAGATTAAGAGCAAGGGCATTGTGCGTGTACCATTCCGACCCCCTTCCGACTGCAAGTAAGGTTTGAAAGTACCAAACCCAACTTGCAGTTCGGGCTCCCCCTGCCCATCTCCCAGGGGAGCGCCCCAAACCCCATTTTTTTGCCCTATAATATGTTATATTATACCATAACATATTATAGGGCAAAAAAACCAGCGCCAAAAAGAATTGACGCTGGCCCCCCTGCTAAATTTTTCTAGGTGGCTAAAATACACCCACCAAGAAAAAATAAGCAGCCCCGGTGGGAGAAAATAAAAAAGGAATCCCTGGCGTAGGATTCCCTTTTGTTGACCGTATGGTCAACAGCTATTATTCACAATTTGATTATATCTGATTTTATTAAATGATGCAAGAAAAAAATAAAAATTGTACCAAATTTAATGTCAATATCATTTTGTACCAAAAGTGCTATCTTTAATGAATGAATAGTGATATAATATATGTACCAAATTTAACGGTCATTAAATTTTGTACTATAGATAGGGAGAATGTTACGTATGGATAGAAGAATTTATGGATATGTGAGAATATCGACGCCAAAACAGAATATTGATCGTCAGGTAAGGAATATCAAAAAAATATATCCTGATGCTATTATTATTAAAGAAATATACACCGGTAGTACACTGGATCGTCCGGAATGGAAAAGGGTTATTCCTAAAATACCGGTGGGGTCATTGATAGTATTTGATAGTGTATCCAGAATGGCACGTAATGCGGATGAGGGAGTCGCGGACTACTTCGAACTATTTGATCGGGGAATAGAACTTGAATTTCTGGTGGAGCATTATATAGATACTGCAGTGTATCGCGAAAACATAAAGGACAAGATTGCTCTTATGGGAACAGATGAAGATGAAATAATCAAGGGGATCAATAATTATTTTCGGAAAATCGCCGAGAAGCAGATCAGGATAGCTTTTGAGCAGGCGGAGAAGGAATTGGACGATTTACATCAGCGTACCAGGGAGGGAATAGAAACGGCCAGACTGGCCGGGAAGCAGATCGGCCAGCTGCAGGGGAGAAAACTTAATGTTAAAAAAGCTGCTACGGCGAAAGAAATTATTAAATTACACAGTCGGGAATATGGAGGATCTCTTCGGGATTCGGAAGTGCAGAAGTTGGCTGGCATATCCAGAAATACGTTATATAAGTACAAAAAGGAGCTCCGGGAGGAACTTTAACAAGATTTTCCAACAACCCAGAGCAGAAACCCGAAAACAAGTGGCTCCGCCGGAGCCGGAAAGGAATGAAAAAAATGACAAAAGCAGAACTTGAAATGAAATGCAGATTTTTAGAGGAAAGGTTAGAAAAGATTCATCAAATTGTAATGGATACCCAGGATAGATTAACAACCATAGGAAAAATAGGATACTACTGCGATCCAGAATATTTAAAAAGTGATTTAGAAAGCTATATGATGCTCCATAAAGATTGACAAACTAAATTTTACATACATCAGATTGAATATATGGAAGTAGGGAATACTTGAAATAGCTGTTTGAATATGTTATAATAGCGACAGCTAAGAAATGAGATAAGTGCGTAAGCACAAAAACGAACACCTACGAGTGCCAGCTCGTAGGTGTTCTTCTCTTTTTGAACGGTAGAGCATCCGCAGGCTAATTGTCGCTATCGTCGCCATCTAGCCATTTGCAGATATAGTAGCTAACTATACCAGCTCCGATGGAAACAAGAAATGAGATAAGTAAATCCACGTAAGCACCCCCTTTCTGTTGCCAGATTGGGTGCGACAACGTTGTTATTATAGCATAGTGGCAGAAATACCACAATAAGCCAAAATTTTATAGTTATCATTCATTTCTGACTCCGGTGGAGTGGAGCCTAACTGTTTTTTTGTTTCACCTTTATCTACAGACTCTTATAGATTCCATTTCAAATAGTCCTGAAAGGAGATGGGGATAAGCTCTACGCTGTCTTTAGGTGGTTCCGGCTTTAAATAATATATTTTTTTCGACAAAATTCCATTTTCTCCGGGAATATTTATTTCCAACCGATAGCAGCCATCAAGGAAAAGCTGACGATAGATTTCTTCGTCACAATCGCCATAATCCTTCAGATCATGTACGGAGATCATATCGGTCAGCTGAAATTCCGGGAGATTACATTTTACTACTGGACAGGCTCCGCGCTTATAGCAGCTGGGTAAATTTGAATAGATCTCTTTACCAATAGTGTTTACAGAGGCCTGGATCAATTTATCCATGGATTGAATGATTTCGATTCTCTTTAATATGTCTTTCACAGGATTACATGCTTCTTTTTCGGCTTTCAGTTTTTTATACTCTGTGAGAAAGCTGGAAAGTTTATCAGCTGCAATGAGGTGCTCTACCGGTACTAATATTGTCTGTCGGGTGCAGCTGCTGATAGATTTCCTGATCAGAGTATCAAATTCCTTGGTATTAAACCAGATACTTTCCGTCAGTTCCTTATTAATTGCCTTGGAAGCCAGTTTTGTATAGCTGGTGGTTTTTCTGCCTGCGCCGGTAGAGAGATATATATAATGTACATGTGGACGAATGTATTTTTGTACCCAGCTGCGGTCACATTTTAAAATCTTGCAGGCGCTACGAAATGAAAGAGTATAATCAGATTCGAGAGCATTTAAACATGCCTGCCATTTATCTTCATATTCATCAAAAGTTACCAACATCCGATTGTTATTCATAAATCTACCTCCATTTCCTTTATATGTTATATTATACCATAACATATATAAAAAGTAAAATAAAACGATACCTGGGAAGGCATCGTTTTATAATTTCAGTTTGACCGATTTGCAATTTTTCTAATGCTCTCAAGAACATGATCACATTCATGCCATAATTTCTTCGTCACAATCCATTTTACTACTGGGCAGGCTCCGCGCTTATTGAATCATTCTTTCTTGCTGTATATGAACCGTCATTTTCCATCAAAATTACAGGTTCTACCCAATATGCTAAGTATTGCATTGACCACACCTTGCGGTCTTGATTACCGCAATAATCACGAAAAATATCTTCAAACTTTGCAGAATATGGCTCATAATCGGTTAATGCGTCTGTAAAAGATGAATTTTTGCTTTCTTCTTTAATATGGTTACATTTATATTTCTGCCACTCGTCCCATCGGATTGTTTCTACAGGAACTTTGTCTTCATATAAAACAATAATAACTTCTCCATTAGACTGTTTTTCCATCTGAGCAGAAAGGCGGTAATTGTTATACTGAGCTTCTTCATAAGAAGCATATACATGAGGAAACAGGATTTCAAAACCAATGTCACCGTTATCGCTATAATCTTCAAATGAACCTCCGATTTTATAGCCAATTAAGTTACCTATCGTTGTCGCATTTATTGCCTTCATCACTATCCTCCTTCAATGCTAATTTTGCATATCCTAATGCAGATTCAGCTTTATATTCCTTAATTTCTACTTTATATCTGCCCATAGCCCCTCTATAAAACATAATAATTGGAACCAATATAGAAATTGCAGAATACATTTTCCAAAACATATCATGTGAAACATCGGTAATGTAGTCAGATAAAATCCAACCATTTTCCATGCAGACACAAACAAGTATCGTTGCAATCAAACATCCAGCCAGTAAATTTATCCCGTCTTTCATTATTAACATAATCGTACAGATAGTTTTTCTTATTTGTATATTCTTCATAACTAATCCTTTCCTATTGAATTAAATTCTAATTTACATAGGGTTCACGGCGATGCCGTTGACTTCGACAGTGCCGTACAGCTCGATGACAAGGCATTGTCTGCCGTCGATCAGTTTCGTGTTGACGAGATCTGTGCGCTCGGGATTGACCTTAATGACCACATCCGGCGTCTTTACTTCGAAGCTGCGAGGATTGTAGACATTGGTCATCATGAGGGAAGTATCTTCTCCGGCCATTGCATCAAAGCACTGGTCGAAGAACTCCATGCGGTCATTCGCCACACCGCTGCAGGCGAAAATGGTCTTCACTTCATTCTTATCCAGTACCACGGGTTCGGGATCTTCCTTATGTTCCTGGGAAATCTCATTCATTTTCTCATGAATGTTCTTTACCGTTTCGATATCGCAGGTGTTGCCCAGTGTCTCTTCCACCAGTGCCTGGAAGATCTCTTTCTGGCCGCCGGCAGACAGCGGAAGCGGACAACCAAGCATCAGGTCTACGAAGTCCTCTTTTAATTCCTCCGCATCCTTGGAATAGTACAGCGTACTGTGCAGATCCGTGCTTCTGTCATTGAAAGCGGGGAACAGAAAAGCTGCGTCCGGCATGCCTACCACCCAGTCGCGGATACGGTTCTGAAAAGTATTTTCTGCAACGTTATAACTCAGACCTGTTTTGGACAGATCCACTGGACAGATGCAGGCAAGTATGTACTCGTACACCTCGTCAGAGGCATCGTCCATCTCGATGCCGTCTTTGGTACGTCCCGGTACATCGTAGGCATCGTGGATCAGTAGAATCAGATAGTTGCCTACATATTCATAGGATTCGATGATGCGGTTGTAGAATTGCTCCAGCAGAGCATCGTCCTTCAGACGGCTGTCCCGCAGACGTAAGAGAAATTCCTGCGTTCCACCATCGATCTCGCTGTCTGTGGGGAAGTCAAGGTTCAGCAGGTTCTTACCGATGGACCCGGACAGGCTCTTGCGCAGAATTTCAAAGTATTTGAACATCTCTTCCTCCGGAAGTGCCAGAAAGGCCTGATTCAGTTCGGTCTTCTTATTTTTCTCACCATCCACGTAGCATCCGCAGATCCTGGTGATGGAACAATTCTTTGCTGTAAATAATTTCTTGATTTCATTAATTTCCTGTTTTGTCATGGTGTTTATCCTTTCTTTTCTCTCAGTGTAAATTAGGTAATGATAATAAGTCATTATCCTGATTCTCTGGTACATAATCAGGATCAGCAAGTTCTGTAAAACCGGAAGCAGGGATTTCACTTAAATTGAAAAATCTTGATTCATATTTACATCCCTCTAAAAGTGATAATTGCATAAAGAGTTTTCTTTTCAGCGTTGTAGTATAGGCCAAGTACTTCATCGTGTTTGCGATATTTTTATGTCCAAGCCAGAATTGTACGTCATCCAAATCAAGATCTAGTTCGGCCAGATCTATTGCTCTTGTATGCTTTAGGACATGTATATGTCTTTTTTCCACAGGAATATCTGTGTTTTTAGCATATTCTTTTATCATTGCGTCCATTCTTTGGCGGGATATGGGGTTACCCTTCTGTGATATAAAAAGATAAGGGGAGTCAATTCCTCGCTCAGTGCGTTCTTTTAAGTAATCTTCCAGTGCTTTTACAACATGCAAATCTACTATTTTTATGGTATTTGCATGAGATCCTTTTAGCCGGTAACAAAAGAGCGTCTTCCTGTCCCAATCGTAGCAGGCCACTTTTAATCCTTTGATTTCAGAAACTCGTAGAGCGCAGTAAAGACCTACTTCAAAAATTGCGATATTACGCTTTCGATGCTTGCCTGTCTCAGAGTAGACTGCTCTTAATAATTTTTCCTTTTCGCTTGGTGTTAAATATTGCATTTTCAGCCTCCTTAAAATAAATTATCCCCCTATTTTACTGGCAAATAAAAAACGAGACAAAGTAACTATTTTGACCCGTTTTTTGTCGATCTTAATAGTTTTTTGCAAGTAGGATAACCAATAATTACATGACACTACATGATCTTATTCTTACGAGGAGAAGAGGAGAAAGGTTGTATATGGCATTCTCTGTGTCCAGCCCAGTTACCGGACAGAGGATGATCCTTATGCTTTGCTTCTAAGGGTATACCATTTGCAAGTTTGGTAGTTATATCCTATATGATGAAGTGGACGGGTGTTCTTTTTAAAGAAACAGGAACAGAGCAAAACGCACGAAATAGGGCGTGACAGATAGGAGCGTGAGAACATGGGAATTATAATTTGTCCTATCATAGTGGGATATGTGGTTTTACAGAGGGTTGTTCGTAGCATAAAAAAAGACCCGTCTTTCAGTTTCTTAAAGCTGATTTTTAAGACAAAGGAGAAGAAAGGATTTGAAGCGAAGCTGGGCGGAGATATCGTTGCACTCAAAACCGCAAAAGACCTTTCGGGCGTTGTGTTCGGTAAGCAGGGCGGCAAATATGTCACCATGCCCGAAACCACAGACGGACACATTCTGATTGTCGGCGGCGCAAGAAGCGGAAAAACGGCGGCGGTTGCAATCCCTACGCTGATGAGTTGGAAAGAGCGTGTCTTTGCAATCGATATTGAAGGCGAATTATACGCAAAGACCAAGAAAGCAAGGGGAGAAGCACAGATTAAGGTATTCAATCCGACAGACACCACAGCATACGGATATGACCCGTTCTATCTGCTGAAAAATGCTGATGATATATCTAGTGCCGCCGACCAGCTTGCAATGTCAATCGTTCCTTTGCCAGCAGACGTAAAAGACCCGTTTTGGATAAAGGGTGCACAGAATATGCTTACGGGCTTTTTAATCTATTTTCAAGGGCTAGGAGAGAGTTTTTCAAGCACCATGAAATACATTAAGAGCATACCGACAAAGGAATTGATAGAGCAGATTGTAGCAGACACCAACGAAAAGGCGAAAATGGAAATCATGCAGTTTTGCGGCATGGACGATAAGACACTTTCGGGCGTGTATGCGGAGTTATCGAACCATATCACGGTATTTGCGACAAGCGATGATTTACAGAGGGCATTATCGGGCAAGGGGTCGTGTATCACGCCAGCAGACCTTGAAAGCGGCTATGACATTTACTGCTGTATTCCCAAATATAAGCTGGACGAGTGGAAAGCCCTTTTAGGAATGATGTGCAATCAGTTCTTGAAGTCGTTTGAGCGCAGAGCAGAGGGCAATACAACGCCTATCCTGTTCCTTATAGACGAGGTCCCACGTTTGGAAAAAATCGAAGCTATCAGTAACGGGCTTGCAACCTTGCATAGCAAGAAAATACATATTTCCCTTATCGTTCAGAGCAAGAGCCAGCTTAACGCCATTTACGGAAAGGACGTTGCGGAAGTCATAGCGGACAACTGTTCATACAAGGTTATTCTGAAAGCCAGCGAACCGACCACGCAGGAATGGTGTTCAAAGCTGGTTGGAACATACGTCAAGCCCGAAGAATTTGCTTATTTGCAGGACGTTGTATGTGTGTTCCCGAATGGATATAAGAGGTTGCAGAAAGCCAACTACTACGAGGACAGCACCTTTACAAGCAAGCTGTAATCAGCACGAATAATTTATGAATAAGGGAGCCAGGAAGAGATGAACAAGAAAGTAAAGGTGTTTATTTTTGCAGAAATTATCTATGGACTTATAGGCAACTATATATTGCTAATAGTGTATTGCATTTTGACATCTTTGAAATCAGGAAGATTGCATAAATTATCACCTGACATATTAAATCCATTTGTATATATAGGCAGTTGCAACATAGACCTTTTTTTCTGGCAATTTTTTATTCTGGGAAATATTTTGATACTTGTTTTTCCGGTATACCTTGCCTTTGTATATGAACCGAAAGGAAAAATCATGCAAACGGGATTAATAAAGGTTACAGATCAAATAAGTATACCTGTCCCGGCTGGGTCTGGCCAGTTTGGACGGCAAAGATTCATGACATATGAGGACCTGGATAATACCAAAGAAATAAAAGAATTTGTTTATCAAAAGAGTCAAAAAAAAGTTCCGGACAAAGGAGGCATAGTAATAGGAATACATGCTATTGGAGACATTCCATCAAAATCTGGTGCGGAGCATATCATGTGTATCTGTGAAGACCGGCATATATTACTTGTCGGAGCTACCAGATCTGGTAAGTCCAGACGCATTATTTTGGAGAGCATCTGGTTCACATTAAAAGCTGGTGAAAATATGCTGATTAATGATCCAAAAGGAGAACTGTATGCATATACCAGTCCTTTTGCGAAAGACAACGGTTATCAGGTAGTAGCTATTGATTTTAGGAATCCGAATAAAGGGACCCATTACAATTATATGGAAGAAATCATAAGTGCAATAGATAGCGGCAATGTTGCTGAGGCCGTGGACTTGACCTGGGATCTGGTATCCGTATTGGTGGGAGATCTAAAAGGAGAGCCAATCTGGCATAACGGAGAGTGTGCAACGATTGCCGCATCCATATTAATTGTGGCCACAGAGGCACCTAAAGAATATAGAAATCTTACAAATGTGTATTATTTTCTGGCCAATATGGCAAAGCCGGATCCCTTCGGAGAAATGCCAATAACAAGATATTTGAGTGGACTAGATGATACACATCCGGCAAAAGCTGTGTTTGCAATGGCTGAAATTGCTCACCCGAAAACAAGAGGATCCTTTTTTTCATCTGCGCTGGGTACTTTGAAGCATTTTACGAATCCCAAAATAGCAGAGATGACCGGTTGTACAGATTATACATTTGAGCAAATGGCACATGAAAAAACGATTGTGTATATCATTTTACCGGATGAAAAAAAGACTCTATACAGTTTAGCCAGCATCTATATCATGCAGCAAGTTATTTATAACACAAAAGTGGCAAATGAGAATGGTGGAAGATGTCCGATTGATTGGTGGTACATCTTAGACGAATTTGGACAAATGCCATATATACCACCTTTTCCACAATTCACATCGGTTGGAGCTGGCCGGGGCATGAGATTTCTTATCGCACTCCAAGGTTTCCAACAGCTGCATAAGGTGTATAAAGACGATGACAACACCATTAAAAATAACTGTGATGCCTGGATATATCTTAAATGCTCCACGGAAGAGACTTTAAAAGCATTTTCGACTCGTTGCGGTAACTATACTGTGCAAGTTAATAGTACAAATTTTAATGAGAAAAATAGCAGCAACGGAAATGGATATGGAGCATCATTAACGGGAAGACCTTTACTTATGCCAGATGAAGTAGGATTGATTGAATCCCCACATTGTTTGATCAGCATGGCAGGAAAACATCCGCTGATGCTTATAACCCCGGATTTGAGTTATTATTTCGCCAATAGTGAACTTGGATTAGGAGATCCTTCTTATAACCGAAAAGTGATGTCAGAGAGACTGTCAAACAGAGAAGAGCGCGAAATAGAAAATATACTTTTATGGGGGATTTGGAAAGATTTCCAGGAAATATCTGAAGATGAATATGAGACAGATGATTATGAGTACGGAGGTGATGAATCAGAAAAAGTAAGTTTCTTGGATTAACTGGAAATTAATAATTAACATTATGAAGGAGAATGAAAAAAAGTATGAATATGAGAAAATTATTGATTGTAGTAGCAGCAACACCTGCATTTGTTACAGGTACACAAAATCTTATGAATGATGCAATGACCTGGGTTTTGATACTTATACCAATAGCAGCATCACTCTTTTGTGCATGGAAAGCATTTTGCTATCAGGCTGCAGATGATAATGAACGTATTATGATTAAGAAATCAGTCAAAGGAGCAGTAGTAGTTGCTATTTTGGGTGAATGTGCCAGCGCTATCATTAAATTGATCTTGTCTTACTATGCATCGTAAGGAAAAGGGAAATCAGGATGAGTTTTGGGACAGGATTACTTTATGACATTTTATCAGATATTATGCGGTCTATAGTTGATCATATTGGTTTTTTAATATCTGATATATATTCATACGCCGTAGAAATAAATAATACAGCGCAAGTCTCAGCAGCATGTACATACACAATGCTGCTGGGAGCAGCATTGTGTACACTGGCAGTTATATTACAGCTGACGGGCACATATGGCATGGGAACGACAGGAGATCCGGACCAGGATCCTGTGGAGATTTTATTTCGTCTTTGCAAGGCCCTGGGAATCATGGGGGCTAATGTATGGATTTTCAATCAAACGAATGCATTTACCACCGGAGCAGCGAGAGATCTGACAAAGGTGCTTGCAGCTGCGGTGACAAGTAATACGATCAATGACATGATGGGGAAAGTAAATGACTTTTTTACATTGATATGTGCCGGAGTATGTGTGGTCTGTATGATTCTCTTCTTTGTGTCTGCGGTACTAAGAGGTGCAGAAGTAACTCTTAACAAAGTCCTTTTGCCTATTTTCGCAGTCGATATGCTGAAAGCGAACCCAGAGAGATGGAATATGTTTATATTTCAGTATTTTATATCATTTATTTCCTATCTCGTACAAATGTTTTGCTTTCAAATGTATGCGATTTTATATGCGCATTTGGATTTTACAGATTTCAGGCAATATTTGGTGATGGTAGCCTGGCTGATCTTATGCATAAAGGCTCCTAAGACTCTGGAAAAATATATATATGCTACCGGGACAGGAAGAGCAGTCAGTCAGGGAGCATCCAGATTAGGGCAAGTAGTTATGTATGCAGGAATGAAATTGTCGGGGAACGTTTGACAATGGGATATGAAACCTTGGGATCGATATCAAACTACATACAGTGGGCTCTTGGGATAGCCATTGGGGCAATTACGTTAAGGGTAGCTTATATAGCATACACGTATTACATCACTGTGGAGGATGTGTCGTTTAAGTCTGTCATTGAAAAGATTAAGAAATACATTACAGCGGTTGTAATATGCGTCTGTGCTTCCGGAATCGTTGAATTTATAAAGTCATATTATTTTTGATCGGGAAATGGAGAATGGCTGTGGATATGGAAAATAAGAAGTTGGAATTAAAAATCCCTGAAAAGGTATCTGACCATCAATATGTCATCCAGGGAATAGGTAAGCATGAAATGACTATATTGGTCATTCAATTTCTGGCAGCAATAGGACTGCTCCTGATATGTGCTATATTCGGAAATATTACAATCGGGTTATTTATTGGAGCTGCAATCGTGATAATCACGTTCTTTTTGTTAATAAGAGACAATGCAAATGAAAACCTTATAGATAAAGTACGTATTATGATGAATTACTCCAAAATGCAGAAAAAATATTATTACGAGTATTTCAATGTGTATGATCCGAAGAAAGAAAATACGATGGAGACAAAAGAATGATAGAACAGATCACAGTAAATGAATTTGTGGATGTGAAAGATATAAAAGGCATGTTTTTGTATACCAAAAGCAATAAAATATTCAGCTATTTACGAATATATCCGTTCAACCTGGATCTATTAACAACTGAGGACAGGAGAAACCTTACCAATAGATTGGCTGCTGCATTTGACGGTGATCGTAAAAATTTTATGTATTGTACACTGCCGAGAGAATTGGATTTGGACGGGTACAAGATTTTTTTAAAAGAAAAACGGCAGGCAGCGGAAACACTTGGAAAAAAAAGAATAATTGATGAACTCATCAAAAAAGCTACGGATCTGACGTCCAGTACGGAAAACTATGAACATCAGCATTTTTACAAATTCTGGGTAAACGTCAATGATGCGACAACATCACAGGCAGAAATTGAATTAAGAGATCGGACTATGAGATTCCGGGATATGTACAGAGATGTTCAGATCCCATGTGAAATACTGGAAGAAAGAGAAATTATTAAAATGTGTAATTTATACAGTAATCGAAGAAGTAACAGTTATGATGTGAATTTGACTTATTCATTGGAGATTCCATTCATCAGAGGATAAAAAGCACATGAAAAAAAATCAAAAAAACGAACAGAATAAAGACATATATGTGAATCAGAACCTGCTTAACATTATCTCTCCATCAGGCATATCATTTGACAACAATTATGCGGATATCGGAGAAGGAGTAGGTAAGATATTTTGTATATCACGTTATCCGTCTGAATTGGATTATGGCTGGTTGTCAGATATTGTAAATCTGCCCGGAGCAGCGGCCACGGTAGAATATCGTTATAGCCCGGAAGACATTATGATAGCACAGTTTAACAGACGTATTTCAGAATTAAAAAGTGCCAGGGAAACAGAAAGAAAAGAATCTGAAATACAAAGATATGAGCATCAGATCGAAGACTTAAAAAATCTGATCAATCGAATCTCTGTAAAAAGAGAACCGGTAGGATTTTTTAACGTCCTGCTGCATATACAGGATGCGAACGAAGAACTCCTGGCCAAGCGCATCAGAAATATAAACTCCAGGGTCCGAATACATGAATGTGATATGCAGTTTTTAAAATTCAAGCAGAGACAAGCTCTGGAATCCATGTCTCCCTGGGGAATCCCTAATGCGATGGTGTATAACGTCGGAGAGCGTAATATGCCAATGTCCACTTTTGTAGGAGGATTTCCCATGGCCGCTGCGGGCCTGAATGATAAAGATGGTTATGTCATTGGGGAGGCCAGAAACAGAATGGTAGTTATGTGGAACATGTGGCTGCGCGGAAAGGATCGTACCAATAGTAATGTATATATCCAGGGAATCCCAGGAACCGGTAAATCCACATTGATCAAATTTTTCCAACTCCTGGAATATGCCATCAATGATACTACACAAATCGTATGGGATGCGGAGCGGGAATTTATTGATATGGCCAGACATCCATGGCTGAATGCAGATGTCATTGATTGTGCATCCGGAAACAGAGGAAGAGTAAATCCATTACAGATAAGATACACTCCACATGTTACAGAAGAAGACTTAAATCCAGGAGAGAGCATTGTAGATTACACGTTGGATGACAGCCTTGGATTTTCGGACATGGCTTTACATATTCAAAATTTGAGACAGTTTTTCGGGATTTATTTCGGGATGGAGAACTTTAAAGATCCTGGAGTAAGAATGGCATTTGAAAAGGCATTGATCGAAACATATCGTCAAGCCGGTATCTCCTGGGACACCGACATAAGCAAATTAAAAAATGAGGATTTTCCGACTTGTAGTGATTTTTACGATGTAACTATGGATATGTCGAAAGAGGATGGTATCAGCAGTCGTGAAAAAGAAAATTTTGAGAGACTTGGAGAAATGCTCTTTTCCATGGGACAGGGAGCAGATAGCTTTTTGTGGAATGGTATAACAACCTTAACTTCCAAGAGCAAATATATAGTCCTGGATACCTCTAAATTATTGGAAATGGATGATAACATCCGGAATGCACAATTTTTTAATTTGTGTATGTGGCAATGGCATCGTATGTCCCAGAACCGGTCTGAAAAAGTGCTAGCGCATATGGACGAAGGTTATTTATATGCGGATCCTGACTTTCCGCAACTGATGAAAAATATCAGAAACATATCCAAGAGAGGAAGAAAATACGAGGCAGGTCTTTGCTTTATAACGCATTCACCTGTCGATGTATTGGATCCACAGGTGAAAAGATTTTCAGAAGCAGTGATTGATAATTCCTGTTATAAATTTCTGTTTGGATCGGATGGAAAAGGACTTGCGGAGACAATAGAACTATTTAAGTTATCGGAGAAAGAAATCAAACTGCTGGAAAGCAAGACCAGAGGTAAATGCTTATTTTGTGCAGGAAACATTAGACTGGAGCTCAGGGTAGATGTACCGGATATGCTGATAGAGATGATGGGTAAAGCCGGAGGAAGATAACATATGTCTGTAAATATGCTACTGATTTCGGGAGCTGTAAAGGCAGGTACGAGTAAAACCGGAAAGAAAATAATTACAGCGATTGCTTCCTGCTTGGTCATAATTGTTTTTTTATTGATTGCATTTACTACAAATGTGCTCAGTATTTTTCTTAATGTTGGACATGTTGATCTGAATAATTTTGATGCTAAGGGAACTCCAATCTATCAAGAGATTCGTTCTATGTATGATGATTTTGTGGATGACCAAAAAGAAGAAATCAAGGACCTCAAGCAGCAAATTCATGATGACAACATGGTTTACACAACAGAGCTTGTATATAATCCGGTGACAAAAAAATATGAGGAAAAGGAGCGTGAATACTGCAAAGCGGAAATAACTACGGACTACAGGTATTTGCAGACGGCCTATGTAATGGCATATCTGTCAATTAAAAACAGTAAAGACTACATAAATAATAAAACCAAAATAGCAGTAGATGAAGATGAACTTTTTGGTTTTTGGAATCAAGTAAGTACGATTGTAGTAGATGCAAACGAAGAGGATGAAAATGCTCCAACATATCACATCTATAATAAGCTGCTATCGTTTGATGAAATAGTAACTACGCTCTTTGTCTCGGACAATGACCGTGAAAATTACAAACAGTCTGTTTATTTGATAAGCCAGTATATAGGGAATGAATCTTTTGGAGAAGCTGTCGGGATAGATGGCGAGAGAATGGCAATACCTCTTTATTACCAATATGCATCTCCCTGGGGAAACAAAAAATATGGATCTGGAAATATAGCGAAGAACGGTTGTGGTCCTACCTGTATAGCGATGGTATTTTCTTATTTGCGCAATGAAAATATATATCCAAATGACATCGTCGATTTTACAAAGGATAAATATTACATCAATGGATCCGGAAGCAGCTGGAGCATATTTGCAGCTTGTGCCAGCCAATGGAACATAGGATGCAGATATATTGGTTTGTCTGCCGGAAACATAGCAAACGAACTGTCAGCAGGACATCCTGTTATCCTGTCCATGGGGCCTGGTACATTTACAAAAAGCGGTCATTTTATAGTACTTACCGGGATCAATGAGGATGGAACGGTAACAGTTAATGATCCTAATGATAATTCGAAAAAAAATCATGTAAATAAGCAGTTCGACCTGCAACAAATTTTAAAAGAATCAAAGGGAGGTTGGAGCTTTGGCTAAAATGTTAGCAATGCCGATAGATATCGAAAAAAAGTGTCGTCAATATTGTGATATTAGGAAAATTAAAGAAGCAACACTTTTGCGGCTATTAGTTTTGAAGAAGGTTCCGGTTTTACACGATGCAGCAACATTAAATAGGATCGTGGAGAGGACTCATAATAGTGATCCAGCAATTGAATATGTAAATGTAAGAATTTTTTTACCAGAGGAAACGGTAAAGGAATTTGATAAATACAGTGCATTTTTTAAGCTTGGTAGAAAAAAATGTAGATTTCTATATTATCTCATTGAGGACGAATTACAGGAAACAATGGAGGAATTAATATAATGAGCAATCAGATCGGATATGTTCTGGTCATTGCATCGGCAAATTATAAACAACCTATATTTTCAGTTTTGAGACAAGAAGACATTGCATATCAGGATCCACTTTCGGAAAATGAAAATTTTCTGGAGTACATCAAAAAAAATAATGCCAGAATCAGTGATTATGATGCTGTGATCATTGATTTGGGTGCGGTCAGTGATTCGGATGCAGACATTATGACGGCACTGGAAACGATACGGTTTGTGGATGATCACATCAGGCTGATTATTCTGTCTGGAGCACGGCCATCGGGATATGCTATCTTGCATCAATGCTTTTTAAATGGAATCTACAACCTGATTGAAAGCACCAGTGATTATATAGATCTAAAAAATGATATCCGGAAATGTATAACAGATGATGGAATGTCCTATAAGGATGCCAGTGTATATAGAAGTGAACAGAAAAAGCAAATCAAGGAAGTCGAGTCTGTAAGAAGACAAAAAATAAAAATAAGGGCAACCCAGCACAGAGCCGGAGCAACCCACTGTGCCATAATGACTGCATATACGCTGCGGAAATCGGGATACCTTGTAGCATTAGCAGATCTGTCTGAATCCAGAGACTATCAGAGTATTATGCGAAGCTATGACAGGGATGATTCCCAGGGATTTTTCACACTATTTGACATAGATATTTACCTGTCTATGGATACATTAGTGGAGCAGGATTATCAATTTATAGTATACGACTGCGGAGTACATGTAAATGATATCGATGCTGACAAGAATATCATTATTACGGGTAGTAAACCATGGGAACTAATTCCATTGCAGAGGACATTGCAGGCGATTAAGGACATCGATGCGTACCTATTTCTCTTTAATTATACTGATCCGGAATTAGAAGAGGATGTTAAGAACATGATGAAGGATGTTGGGGTCAATGATGATAAAGTATTTTTTTTGGAGATGCAGAGCTATCTGAAAGAATCCAATGTTATGAGGAAAATAATCAATGTATCTGACTCTGAAAAAAAACCGAAGAAAAAGACCTGGATATTTGGAAAAGGGAGATAAGGAATTTATGAGATGCTGAAAATAATTGCGAAAAGGCAAATCCAATTATCAAAAGCAAATAATAAGGGTTAGGAAGGTGCAGAATGGGAAAAGTACTGGTCATTGCAGAAAAACCGGATGCCGGAAGAAATATGGCAAAAGTATTGAAATGTGACAACTGTAAGGACGGATATATTGAAAATGAAAAATATATTGTCACATGGGCAGTTGGACATCTTATTGGGTTAAAAATGCCGGAGGAGCATAATTCTACGCTGAAGGAATGGAAGATGTCAACATTACCGTTGATCTTTGATATTGATGACAGCCTGAAAGTTTTACCAGATACAAAAAAACAGTTTGAAATTGTAAAACAGCTGATACATCGGCCGGATGTCGATTATCTGATTAATGCCGGTGACGCTGGGCGTGAAGGATATCTTATACAGTCCTGGATCTACAGATATGCCGGAAACAGGAAGCCTGTCAAAATTTTATGGGCAAATTCCCTGACAGATGAGGCATTAAGACATGCTTTTGCAAATTTGAAGGAAGAAGATATTTATTTTAAAAATCTTCTTCAGGAGGCAGAGGCCAGAGCAGAAGCAGATTACCTGCTTGGAATGAATTACAGCAGGGTTCTGACGTTGACGAAGAGCAGAGATATTACATTAAGCTACGGAAGATGCCAGACACCACTACTGTATCTCATAGTGAAAAGGGACCAGGAGATAGAACAGTTTGTTCCGGAAAATTTTTATCAGCTGAAAATAGAATATGCCGCCGGATTTTCCGGAAGCTGTGTAAGCGAGGATGGAAAGGTCTTTAATATATCTGATCCAAAGGAGGCGGAACACTACTGCCAGCAGTGCAGTGGAAAAAATGCACAGGTAGTATCTTTTGAGCGAGAAGACAAGAAAAAGAAAGCTCCATTATTGTTTTCCCTGGCAGATCTTCAAAAAGAAATGGGAAAAAAATATAAATACTCACCGGATCATACACTGGAAATTTTACAAGTTTTATATGAAAAATATAAAATTGTGTCTTACCCGAGAACTGACAGCAGCTATCTGACATTGGATCTCTACAATGAAATAACGGAGCATATAAAAAGCTGTAATTTCGGAAAGTTTGCTGCTGCAATAGAAAAAATAGATCTTACATCCATACGAGCAGACAAAAGTTATTTTAATGATGCCAAAGTAACAGACCACCATGCATTAATACCAACAATTAATGACACTACAAAGGACAAATATGATTCTTTATCCGTGGATGAAAAAAACGTATTTGATGCGATTATGTATAGATTCCTGGCTATTTTTTATCCGCCGTATGAATACGGAAGCACTACACTGGTTACACGAATTGATAATCTTTACTTTCGCAGCCGTGGAATATCAGTAAAAGCGTTAGGATATAAGGAAATCCTTCAGGAAAAAGATGCTGCTGATGCAGAAAATTCAATCATCCCGTTGTTGCATACTGGAGAAACGGCAGAGGTAAAAAATGTGGAATGTGTCAGTAAGAAAACAAGTCCTCCACCTAAATATACCGTAGACAGTATTATCACATTAATGCAGAAGTATGGAATCGGCACATCGGCCACAATGGCAGAGATCGTTAAAAAATTGCAGAATCCAAAGAGACAAAGCATAGTCCTGGAAAATGGAGTTTACAGCAGCACTGCATTTGGCCGCAAATTTATCAGCGTAGTTCCAGATGAGCTGAAGTCACCGGAACTTACAAAAAATATTGAGGAAAAGCTTTCGCAAATCGGGGAAGGATCTTTGACCAAGGAAGATTTCCTAAACGACATTATTCAGGATATCAGGAGCTATATAGATACTGTAAAGGGAGAGGCGGATGATATGGAAAAAGAAATAGGAATCTGCCCGGTATGTAATACTCCAGTGTTGGAGAAAAGATTTGAATATGCCTGTGCAACACCGGAGTGCTTCAAGGTTGGAAAACATATCAAGGGAAAGACAATAATTCCAAGCATGGTAAAAGATCTTCTCCAAAATGGACAGACCGGCTGGATCAAGGGATTTCAGGGTAAAAAAGGAGCATATACAGCAAAAATTTTATTTAAAAATGGAAAAATAGAGTTTGAATTTCCAGAGCAGAGGCATCGATAGAAATGAACTTATATAGAGAATATAAAGAAAAACAGATGCAGGAGCAGTATCAAAAGTATGATAAAGAATACTTTGCCAAGGACACAGTAACAATCTACGAACAAACACGAACGCAAGATTTTATTATCCGTATTTTTAAAATATGTGTGTTTGCCATACTGCTTCTGGGACTTATGGGATCTTTGGTTTGGCTGGTTTCTACAATTTAACCACAATAACCACAAGGAGAAAAACATGTTTGGAAAAAGAAAAGAAAACCATGAAGTACGGCAGGATGTAGTAACAGAAAAAGAAAATTTGTCAAAAGATGATATCTTTAAAAAATTAGTTGAAGAATATGCATCATCCCGCATGGATTTAATTATCCGCTTGCGCCAGAAAAGGATTACAGACGCGGAATTTATGGCATATGTGGATGAATCTCTGAAAAAAATAGACGCAGATACAGAAGCAAGAGATCAGGCAAGATTGATGTTTTATCAATACGTATTCCGATACTTTCGGTTGACCTCATTGATTGAGGACCCGGAGATATCGGATATCCATTGCATTGCCTACAACAAAATCCGCATAAAAAAGAAAGGCAAACGTCAAGAGGCGGATGTGCGATTTGCGTCTAATCAGGAATACCGGGAATTTATTGACCGTGTAGCGACGCAAAATGGCGTTAATATCTCAAATCTTAATGCTATTCAGAGGTTTGCCGACGATGAAACGGATGATAACTATATATTGCGATTTACGTTAATTACGCCGATCGTTACCACTTACGGTAATCCATATCTTATTATCCGTAAGTTTCCTAAAAATTTCCCTGAGATTTCGGATCTTGTCCGGGAAAAATTCATGTCACAGCAATTAGCGGATACCTTGGTAGAAAGATTTCGGATGGGATCGACGTTAATTTGTGGCGGTAATTCGGATGGTAAATCGACCTTATTGAATGCCCTAAAGGAAACATTGCCGGAAGATATGGCGGTTATGGTAGCACAGCAGGCGGACGAACTTACTACTAAGCATCATCCAGATATGATTTTTTTACATTCTCTGTCGGAATCAGCGGAATCAGCAGTTAAATATGACCTGGAACAGCTGAGCATAGCATCACTGACCATGGATGTGGATTTTTTTATCATCGGCGAAGTAAAGGGTACAGAGGCTATGTATCTGATCAATGCGGCATACACCGGACAAATCAGCGCTGCCACAGTTCATGCCCTGTCTGCACAGGCAGCACCGGAGAAAATCGTGGATTATGCATTACAGGCAGCTGGGAATAAATACAATCGCGCAGAATTACTAAAGATGATTGCTGACTGCTATCACACGGTCATTAATGTTAAAGATTACAAGGTATATGAAGTGTTAGAAATAAATGGCTGGGATGAAGGTACACAGTCCATTAAATATAAGTCTTTGTACCATCTATAGAAGGGAATAAAAGTATGATTGCATTAAAAATCATTGTAGGAATTTGTGTTTTTACGTCTATTTTTTCTTTTTTCTGGTATCTTCGGGAGACAAAAATCATTGAAAAAAGTCTGACAGCTGCCAGAGGATCCATTGAAGAGACCACGGCCAGACGTCAGGTCGAAGCACACGCAAATCTGCTGATCCGGGATAAAAAAAATAAGACCAGACTTGAAAAAATTATCGAAAATCCTGAAAAACTGTACACTTATAGCCGGATTGGGAAAATAGTCAGAGGGTTGTCTTTTGAAGTATGGGCAGTACTTGTAGTATTGACAACCGCTGGAGCGTATCTGGGAACGTTGATTATCACGAAGAACACTATGACCGGTTTATTGGCAGCTGTGGGATATTACTTAATCATCAAAATCGCAGAAATGATTCTTGCAAAAAGAAATTTTAAGACTATAGATAAATCTCTTTTGGAATTTTTAAATCAGTTAGGAAACTTTTCGGCGATTCAGGGTGAAATTACGAACGTCCTACATCAAACAGCACAGTATACTCCGCCGATATTGGCAGAAGCCTTGGAAGGATGCTACATCGAAGCACAGACCACAGGTAATGTTTCTGCAGCATTGATGGGGCTGGCAGACCAATTTGAGCACGAAAAATTTAAAGAAATAATTATTAACCTCGAAGTGTGTTCGCGCTATACGGCTAATCTGAAGGTCATAGTAGACAGCCTCCGCCGGAACCTGATGGACGCAAAAAGAGCCAGCCAGGAACGCAGAGCTATAGCAGACAGTGCCATCATCGAAATGGTGATTCTGTCAGTAATGCTGTTAATTGTCCTTTTAGTGGTAGACACCATGGTAAAGGCATCTATCTGGGATATATTGTTCCATAGTTTGGTAGGATATATCGCTCTGGGCGTGGCGGGCATCTGCTATCTCATATTTGGTCTGGCAATTATGAAAGAAAGGTAAAAAGTTATGACACCATTAGAAATTAGTTTAAAGATATTACCGGCGCTTATAGCTATATTATCGTTTTTGCTGGTGATCTATGTGGGAAAGACCTATCACCCCATGGCAGCACTACATAGGACATACATCCGCATTGATGGAATCTTGCACGAAAAAAAAGTTTTCTTTGATTACGAAGAAACTCGTAGATTTCTAATGTCTCATGGTGCAGCAGATCATTTCGGATCGTGGATCGATCCGGTGAAATACCTGGCTATTCGTATTTGTCTGGCGGCCATCGGATTCACGGTTGGAATATATGTAAATGCCTTTTTGGGACTTGTTGGCATGGTGATTGGGTTCTTTTTGCTGCCATTATTATTGTTGTATATGAACAACAAAGATAATGACGCAATGACCCCACAGATTCAGACGCTGTACAGTCTTTTACAGGTACAGATCCACGCAGGGGTGCCTATGATTGATGCCTTGTCAGAGAGTTATCAGTCCTTTCCGGCGGGACGTTTAAGAAATGCGCTGAGTGAGTTTTCTACTACCATTTATTTTAACGGTTCATTTGATAAATCGTTGGAAGAACTTAACAAAAAATTTGACAATGGATTTATCGATTCGCTCTGCATTATTTTGCTACAAGCCCGGGAATCTGGACAGGCAATGGAACTACTGCGGGATATATCCCAGCAGATCACGGATATGCAGGCAAGTCTGCAACTTAAAAAGAAAGAAAAACTCAACCGAATAACTACATTTTGTCTGATGGGCATTATGGGCGCAATGATCGGTGTAGCCCTGTATGCTGCTATCACACAGATGTATGCGTCGGTCGGGTCTTTCTGATACATGTAACTACAAATATCTTAAAAAATAGGAGGAACGAAAATGAAGATGAAAATGGCAAAAATGCAGCTGAAAGCAATGGAACTGGCCCAGAAGGTATTTTATCACAAGAGCCGGGGACTCGATGGAATCTTGGTTACGGTGGGCCTGTGCATTATCGCACTGTTATTATGCGTAGTCATGAAGGATAGTCTGACAAGTTTTATTCAGGCAATCGTAACCGCCATGCAGAATAAGGCAATCGGTATTTTGGGATGATGAAAAAGAGAAAAGGAAGCGTAGTAGACATATTGCCCTCAATGATCATGGTGATTGCTGCGGTGATTCTGATTACAGTCTTTTTTGGCTTATATCAGATACTCAGCCTAAATGAAGATGTAAAGCAGATATCCCGTAAATACATGCTTACCATGGAGACTATGGGATATCTGGATGCAGCAAGCCGGACAAGCCTTATGCAAGATTTATCAGATCTACAGGTCACAGATATTGACCTGACAGGATCCACCATGACGGATGCAGGTTATGGCAACGCGGTATATCTACAGATAACCTGTAAGCTGCCGATAGAACAGCTTAATATGGACGGAAATGATATGCTGCGGTTCTTTTTTGAGGACGGAACTATACCGATCAGAGTCCGCAGAATGTCTACGGCCAAAAATTAATCATGATAAGATGGATAACCAAAAAACGACAAGGGGAGTTGGCAACTTTTACGATGGTATACGTCCTGCTGTTCCTCGTAGCAACGGTAGCATTTGCCTTACAGATACGGGAATACATATCACTTAAAACTCATACGGAAGATACCCTTGCAGCGTCAAATCTTGCATCTGCCGTGATCGATATCCAGGAATATGGCATTAATCATAACCTGGTTATAAAGGATCCAGAGCAGGCGTATAGCATCTACCAGGAAGCTTTAAAGATAAATATGGGTCTTAACGACCAATGGGAAGACCCTACAGGACTGATATCAAGCCCGGTTCGGGTAGAGCAGTATATCGTATACAACGTGCGGGGATCAGAGGTAGAAGTGACCTCATTTGGAGAGGGTCTTAACTATTCGGCAACCGAGACGCTAGGGAGTGCAACGTCACCCAATGGACAAGTCATTGAATCTACCAGTGTATACAGCCGGATCAGCTATCAGGTCGATGGCTATTTTGGTGTCACCGTCCCAGCTGAAAAAGATAAGTTGGTAGACATTGTAAAAAATAATTAAAGGATGGACAGAATGAAAAAGGAAAAGAAAGAAAAAAGAAGTATCTTGCCGGGAGTGATTATCGTATCGCTGCTGGTGGCAGCTGTAGTATATGCAGTTTTACTTAACGCTGAAAAAACGGCATTGTCTGACTATGAAAAAGGGTCGGTTTATGTAACCACAAAGCCGGTACCCAAAGGCACTTTGATCACGGCAGACTATATCACTCAAAAAGAGGTAGATAAATCTTTGATCCCGTCCGGCGCAGTAAGTAATCCAGAAGATCTAACGGATTTGATCAGCGTATATGCAGTAGATCAGGGATCCATTATTACCACTGGGATGTTTACTGCTGTTAATGACATCACAAAGGATATGACGCAGCCGGTAGTGGCCGGATTCAAGGCCGATGATCTGTATCAGGTGGTGGGAGGCGTCCTGCGATCCGGAGACCGAATCAACATCTATCAGGTAAATGAAAATGCCAATAAAGGGGATACCTCACAGTCCTTGGCAAACACAGATGATAATTGGACAGACGCATCTTCAGATATGGCAGCATCCCTTGTATGGGGAAATGTGTTTGTCCAGGAAGTATTTGACTCTGCCGGTGCGGTGATCAGTACATCTGACTCTACGACTCCGGCACAAAGAGTAAATATCTACATGGATAACGATAATGTAGCAGCTTTTTATGCTGCACTGGCACAGGGTTCTCTGCGTGTTGTAAAAATCTGTGAATAGATAGTCAGTGGGTGTGACAAAGAAATCGGGTCTGATGACCGGCAGGTTCGAGCCCTGCCCCCACTTTACAGCGATATTTGCTGTGATGATCTTTGACAACTGCATATGGAAATCGGACGAAAAACTCGGACGAAAAACTCGGAAGGTGGACTGTAAGATTTTGACGAGAATTGTCATGTAATATATAGAGGTCTTTGTACTTCTTTGTTTTATCGGCATTTTTGTCCAAAATATCGAAACAGAAAAAATGCCGTAAAATGTATACAGATATTCTGCAAAATGATATAATAATTATATTAAAAAAAGATAAAACAAAGAATTGAGTCCGTACTATTGGACATAAAAAAGAAGACTATATTTATACAATAAACATAGAAAAAGGCTGAAAGGTCTGGGAGGACGAAGAATGAAAAAAAAGATTATTTGTGCTATATTAGTGACGGCACTGGCAGTCACATCTTTTACAGGATGTGGGAAGGCACAGGATAAGGATACTGCAGAAGTGATAATGGCTGAGACGGAAACAAGGGATCATGATATCACTGCAGAGACACAGGCGGCTGTGGACACTTTATTGCCGACGGAGACGGGGAAGCCGGTAGTGACTGAGACGGCAACACCGACTCCTAAGCCCGTAGCGACAAAGGAGCCGGAGACCACAGCAACGCCGAAACCAGCAGCAACTCCGAAGCCGGCAACAGCTACTGCAGGATCGGCGACAGCAACCGTAAGCAACAGCAAGCCCTCCGGCGATAGCAATAAGACAGGAACAACCGCCACAGCTGCACCTGCAGAGAAAGAGACTCCTGCAGCCACAGCAAAACCGGCATCATCTACACCGGCACCGACTGCAGTGCCCACACCGGCGCCAACGGCAGCTCCCTGTAATCATAATTTTGTTAAGTCATACTGGCCGTCTGCACCAACTTGTAACGGCGGTGGATATTACAATCTGATATGTACAATTTGCGGAGCAAATGGAGGGGATGGTACAGATCCGGCATTAGATCATACTCCGGCAACCAGAGTTGAAGTGGATGCAACATACTGTGATGAACACGGTGTCAGAGTTACTTATTGTACGAGTTGTGGAAACGAATTGGGACGAGAAGGATTTGACGGTACGGAGCATGAGTGGGTTACAGGTACTAGCGATCCTATATGGGACTGGGATAAACAGGATTTTGTGACAGAAGAAGTGACTTATTGTAGCCGATGTCATGCACAGCGTTAATGGGAAAGGAGACGAGAAAAATGGAGAATACAAAGGATCAGTATATTGGGGCCGAAATACATTCGGCACGGTCAGTGAATCCAGATGGGGAGACGGTAACACTGGACGGAGATACGGTGGTATGGACAGGGGAGGAAGATGTCCTGACACCGGAGGAACTGGAAGAGTTCCATCGAGATGCGATTAAACTGATGGAAAAAAGCGAACAGCAAGAAGAGGTTGCCGTTCGGGGATAAGGGTGCTATTATATATAAAAGGAACAACCGCCCCACAAGGTGGGTTGACCAAAATAAGTTGAGTAGCAAATACCACCCTTCCACTGGCCAAAGTTTTGGGTGGTTTTGCTGTATAAAATTACTTGAAATGATCCGAGAGTGATGGTATAGTAAAGATAAAGGGAAAGCCAAAGAGGCGGCTACCCCAAATAGCAAAATAACTGTTTAGTACTAAAAACAGCCGTCACTATTGCAGTAGTGGCGGCTATTTCTTTTTGTCATCCTTAAAGATCTGATAGCACAGACCAATAAGAGCAACGATAAACATACAAAATTGGAATAAATCCGCATATGTAACATTCATCTTATCGCCCTCCTTTCATAACGCTGGAGGGTGAACCCTCCGGAGAGGGGCAGCCGCCTTGGCTCTTTGACTTTCCCAGAACTATATCATACCATATATTTGCGTTGTTATAAAGGTTTTGCTATGTGAAACTACTTGAAAAAGTGTAGTGAAAATGCTATAGTAGCTATGAGAAGCTAGTATGTATTTAAAGATGTACAAAGCAAAACCCCAGTAGGTGCAACTACTGGGGTTTTTGCTCAATTTACGGTAGAGCATCCGTTTTGGGCTGGTGCTGTCTATACATCCCTATCCAACCACTTGCAGATATAGTAAGAAACGATACCTGCCAATACAGAGATAAAGAATGCTAATATGTATTCATAGATCAAGGTGTACACCTCCTTCCTGCTGGAAAGAGTCGACAGCGTGATTATCATATCATATAAATTAAATATCGACAATATTCGTCCGAGTAGAGCAGTATGCTCCACTCGGATTTTTTATTCTCCGGTTTCCATATGCAGTTGAAATTGATAAATGAAAAAGGAGGATACAGATGATAAGAAAAAAACGCTATTTAGCTGCAAAGATGGGATTGCTGGCGCTGGCAATTGCGATGTTGCTACCAGGACAAAAAGTAGATGCAGCTGATAAGAAGACGATTTATAACAGCCCTTACGTATCGTTCAGCCCGGATGGAAAGGCATTTACAACCTGTGCCGGAGACCGGGACTATACCTGGTATGATGCGGATACCCGGGTATCCACTGGGATTACGTCATCCCTCAGAGCCCTGAATACTGGGGAGCATTATTATAAGGTCAGTCGATATGGAGAGATCCCGATTGGATACTGGCAGGTATCACATCGCCCGGCACAATGTATCCATAATGGATATCCGGAAGATAATTACTTGTACCACGGAATACAGTATGGACGCCATAAATGCTTACGAAATTATAATTCCGGCTGGATGGCGTATTGTGCGGACTGCGGAGAAGTGATTGCTTATGCGAACATGTATATGTCCAGGGATGCGGCAAAATCAATACAGTATATGGATCTAGGGTCTAAACAGAATCCAATGGAGTACTATTTTCTTTGTCCTTTTTGCAACAACCTGGAACAGGGAGCTCCGCTCGGCGAGCATAAATGTAAAGAGATATCCTGGAACCAGTATAGAATATTTTATGACCCGAACATAAAAAAATATAATGGTTATATGGATTATAGTTATCACATGTACAACAACGAAACAATATATGAAGGTGAGACAGTAACTCCTGTTACACATTTGACGGAGAATAATTATACCAGAGTTGGATATGTATTTACTGGATGGAATACCAAGCAAGATGGATCAGGAGTCTCTTTTACCGATAAGGAAGAGATATACAATCTTAGTAGTTCAGATTGGAATGATCAAAGTACATGGACAGATACGGATAGAGGAACTATTACTTTATACGCACAGTGGAGAAAAAGTGAAAGTACCCTTGTAATCGATGCTAATGGGGGAAGATATAACGGAGTAGATAAATATTCGCTGACAGAACCCTATTCTTCTAAGTATTTACTGCAAAAAAATCTAATAGTGTCACCAAATGGTTATACCGTTGCTTTTGAGACCAATGGTGGAACAAATGTAGATACCATCACGGGAACCATGCATTTCGTAGAATGGATGCAGATACAGCCATTTAATGGATTTGTGACTAACGATACTTATATGTTTATGGCGCCAGATAGAAACATAGATACGCTGAAAGCTGCGTATCAGCCCGACCCGATTACTTTACCGTCTACGACCAAGGATGGCTGGTCATTCGGCGGTTGGTATTATGATCCGGATTTTAGTCTGCCGGCTGGCGGAGCCGGAGATCAAATTATACCATCCAAAGATATGACGCTGTATGCGCAATGGGTAGATCTTAGGCTACAGGCGGTAGATAACTACGAGGTAAACGACGGAAAAGGTGCGGTAGATTTATCCTGGTCACAGTCTGATCAGAATAATAAGACCTATCTTGTATACCAAAAAAAAGAGGATGGAGCGTGGATCAGGGTCAACAGTGCAAATGACATCAGCAGCACGACAGTCATTGATCAGACATATACGTTTGACGGACAAGCAAAGCAATATACTGTACCGTATACAGGTCTCTATTCTATAAATGCTATGGGAGCACAGGGGCAAAGCTATGGTTCCTATACCGGAGGCTATGGTGGTAGTGTTACCGGAACATTTTGGCTGCGAAAAGGTGAGATCTTAACATACGTAGTTGGTGGTCAAAATGGCTACAATGGTGGCGGTAACGCATCTTCTTTTGGTAATGGTGGGGGCATGACTTCTGTTGTGTCCAATCAAAAAGGAACTCTTCTGATTGCTGGTGGAGGCGGCGGAGCATTTTCACATGGCAACGGAAATGCTGGTGGAAGCGCGGCCAGTGTAATTGATGGCAATGCAGGGCAAGCAGGTATGGCTGGTGGGGGAGCCGGTTATCAAGGAGGTACAGCAGGGGAAAGACTTGTACATCATCATACCTCAGCTTGCGATACGTCAAGATCTATTATTGGATCCTTTAGGAATAATAATTACTCCTATGAGGATGATGACGATGATCGGTATTATGTCAAGCAAAGAATTGCCAATGTATCGGCAGATGGCTTCAAGTATTTACATTTTAGTGGTTTGATAAATCAGCAGAGAGGCCATAGAATTAGTGCTGGTTCTGGAACGTTAAAGGTTTATAACCAGAACGGTTTGATTTTTCAGAAAAGTATTTATGATATTGAGTCATTTATTAGGACAGAATATCAAAGAGCTATAGCGGGAAATTACGGCGGTGAGAATAATTATTCCAGTTATTCTCATGCTAACTATGATTTTGATGATAACGATCAAGCTGTATATGAAGACACAGATTATGTGTGGCTACATTATAACGGAGATGGTTCTGTAACAAAGTGGAGAAAAGATGGTGCTGATGATGACTATATTCCTAATCCATCGGCAAATGCAACATCGTATTTTATACCAAGTGCAACTCGGGGTGGTTCGAGTTGGTTTTATGGAATTAACTGGTACTTTAAATATGACATACCAATTCCTGCAGGAAGCACAAATATACGAATAGAATTTGAAAGCGAGCACGAGACAGAAAGTTATCTTTCAGTGAGCGTTCAGGAAGCTGTTTTAACGGGGAGAATAGGATGTGGAATGACAGAAGGACAGGTTATTTCATCGAAACCGGCATATGGTGGCAGTAATTATATCAATTCTTCATATGCACTGATGTATGAAATGAATAGCGGAGAGCGTAGCGGATCCGGGATTGGTGAGTTGCACTCCAAGGCCATTGGCTATCAGGAAAGCCTGGATCTTGCCGGGGTTACGGCGACCGACTTTGCAGCCCCGGACAAGATATCGGATCAGGTTACAAAAGAGCCATTGGATGGAAAATCGATTCGCGTCACATGGCAGGTGCCAAGCGATAATGGTACGGATTATTACCATAAAGTGGAATCTTACCTAACGGGAAGCACATCAATGCTATGCGGATCTAATGTTACGAAAAACACGCTGGTTAGTGGCGTGATGGGATATTACTATCTCGTAGACCAAAATGGGGATACGGTTGTTACCGGCAATGCAAATTATGTACAGGATCCTCATGTAAATGTGGTAACGGCAGAATACAATCAGTATTTGCATATTGCAGCGGTCGATGTTGCAGGAAATATCAGTGAGACAACGCATATCCTTATTGACGCCAAAGATGTACTATGGAAAATTTACACAAAGCAGCTGTCCATCGATGAATCTGTAGATAATGTATATCCGGCAGCGGATAAGATCTGGTACGTGCGTGCCGATGGCACTACACCATTTACTTTAAAAAATGAGGCTTATATGGATGGTACGGCAAGCCGGGGATACCAGCTTAACGAAACCATCTATGAGACTGTATCGGATAACAACAGCGTTGCCAGAAATATAATCCGTACAGCATCCATGGAGATAGCGGATACATCCATCAGGACTGATGCAAATGGATTGTCTTATTCGACGGATGGCACGTCGATGCTGCAGCAATATTCATACTCTTATACAGTGAGATCTAACAAAAACAGAGACCTTATGGGAGTACAGAAATTTACAATCAGCAGAGATCTGTCTGGACAGACGATACAGGTTATTCCGGTTGCGGAAGCAGACAAAGAATCGGATAAAGTGTACTCGGCGCATGAACTGGATGAAAAGAATAAGATCACTTTAATAGCGGACGGAGAAGCGCCGGTGATCCGCGGATTGGAAATAATGGAAGACAGAGATCTGATTGACCGGCGGGATGGATCTATAACAGTAACCGTTACGGCAGATGACGATTTGAGCGGTGTAAAAGACTTTTATGTGGTCATCAAAAACACAGATAATGCAATAACCAAGACTTATCTGCCAGATGTAGATGGAAGTATCCGTATCACTATCACGGAGGATGAACCCATATTTAGTGGAGATTTCACGGTATTGGGATATGCCGTGGATAATGTCGGAAATGAAAATAATCTAAGCTATGGCACGACGGAATTTGCTCTGGCCAGTAGCGTAGAACGTATTCTTTCCCCGCACGATCCTATATTCAAATGTGGAGAAAGCGGAATACTTACGTTTACGACCTGGGGCTATGCCGACCGGGTGGAAGTTATTTTCCCGGAGAGCATGACTGCACTGGATCCGACTCTGAACAAAGTATATGACTATACAGACTGTCCGGGATATATGATCACGGAGCATTTACAGTTTATGGTGCCGCTTTATACGCCGGAGAATCAGAATCTGGAGATAACGGTACGTGCGTATAAGGGAGACAAGAAGCTGGAGGATCATCCGACAATCAGCGTAATCGGAGTATCCGGTACTGTGTTAGACGAGTTTCGGACAAGGCTGAGATAGGATGGTTACGATATTATGGATCCTGTTGGCGTATGGCAGCTATCAGATTGGCTGGCAGTTGCAACTACAGGATCCTGATCCCAAATTGAGTGATACATTACAACGTAAATGTTGTAAATGGCAGCATTTGATAGTGTTTGCTTATTTACTGTTATTTAGATGGGCAGAGATATGCCAGAGCGAGCAGAGAGATGTAATGCAGATCACACAGGCATATATGATAGGATCTTTGCTTTTGGCAGCATGGATAGATCATTACATACAGCTTATTCCGGATATGGTTTATGTACCCGGATTAGCCGGTGGAATCGTATGGCTTATTTATTCCAATCCCGGAGAGGATATTGTAATAAATTTGCTTATCTTTGTTGCTATACAAATGTTTATATTCCGGCGCTTATACGGCGGATCTGATTGCCTGGCATATATATTGTGTGCCATGTATTTGGCCGGATGTGGTAAGGATCTAACAGATTATTTATTGTTTATGCTTTTAGCCGTCGGGATGGAACTGATCGTCCAACTTAAAAACAATAATATTAACATCAAAGAAGGAAAATTAAAACAGCCAAAAGCACTTATCCCGTATATAGCGGCGGCTATGTTGGTGTGGAGATTGGTTGTTGGCTGAAGGGCAGGAAAATGACAAATTTTGAGAAAATCAGACAGCTATCAGAAGAGGAAATGGCGAAATATATTTTTGATTTAGAAATGGGACTAAGAGAAATACCGTATTGTCAGGGAAATGATAGGTGTAGTTATTTAATGGATTCTGGCCGAGAGATCCCGGAATCCATGTGTACAGAATGCGTAAAAAAGTGGCTGCAACAGGTAGATGTTGAAAAGGGGTGAGAACATGGTTTTTTATTTTGCAAGTCCCAAATATAATCCGCTGATCAATAAGGTTTTAACAGAAACAGATCAGGTAATCGCAGAAAGTATAGTAGGTAATGATCTTTTTTTAAAGAAGACCATGAAGGATAAGCTGGCCAGTATTGCGTCAATCGACATTATAATTGTTGACTTTACTGCTTTAGCAGATACGGATGCAGAAATCATGGAAGCTGTAGAAAGCATACGGATCATGGATTATAAGGTCCGGTTTATATTTGTTATGCCCTATAAGGCAGAGGGAGATCCATTTCTTAAAGAGTGCTTTTATGCCGGCATATATGATCTGATTATATCGGATCAATACCTTGAGATATCCGAACAGCTGGCAGTTTGTGTTACAGAGGGAATGCGTTATAAGGATGCCCTAAAATATCGGGATGCTGCTATTAATGACCAACCGAAAGAAGCAGCTATTTCGCGGAAAACGATGATTGGAATTGCCGGTGCTGGAATCCGAAGTGGCGCAACACATAATAGCATCGTGCTTGGGAATTTTTTGAGAGCCAATAATCAGATGACAGCGGTGCTGGAATATGCACAGAGACCTGCTCTGCAAAGCGTCTGTGAGGCCACAGGAGCCTCATTTTACAATGAAGGGTATTTTTCCTTAAAGGGAGTAGATTATTACCCTGAATGCGACCGTGAACGGCTTACAGCAGTAGCGGGGAGATTATACGACTATATAATAATGGATTTTGGCAATTATGCAGACGCTGATCAGATCTTATTCAATAAATGTGATGTAAGGATCATTATTTCCGGCAGTAAGCCCTGGGAACTTGCAAATCTTGAGGAAGTATTTCGGTCACAGGAAGAAGAGGTATTGAAAAAGTACCATTTTTGCTTCTTGGGGACCACCAATAATAGACTTCAGAAGGAAATTATTAAGCATATGGAGCCTTTGGAAAATATATATTTTCTGGAATACAATGAGGATCCTCTTGCTTGTGATCATTTCCCGGAAGGATTTGAAATTTTACGAGATTATCTGGAACCAGTAAAGAAAGAAAAAAAGAAAAAATCTTTCTTTGGCAAAAAAAGAGGATAAGGGGGAGAAAGTAAGATGGAAGAGCAGACGCTGTATGATGAATTGGTTAATGGTCTCCGGGAAATAGAAAAAAATGTGATTACGGATCTTAATGCAGGACAGGCATCTGGATCCTGGATGGGCCGGATTGTAAGCAATGAAGCGCCGGCCAATTACCTGAATGTTCAAATCACGGAAATACAGAGAACCGGGATGATATCTGTTCAAGCGGATACGGTCGTGAAAAATAAAATTGTAGGGATACAGAAAATCGAAATAGGAAAAGAGGATGTTATGAAAAATGGGGTGACATCCTTCGAAAATAAGGATTTTCTTGACCACTTAAAGAGCAATTCACGTAGTTTAGAGACTGTCTCCGAATCTATAACAGATAAGGGAGACCAACGTTTCATGGTATTTCAGACAGGACAAAAAGAAAACTCATTAAGAGAACATTACAAGTGGCTGAAATCTAATGGATATAACGAATTTCCGGAGGAAGATGGAAAAGCATCTGCACCGGCAGCTGCCCCAACAAAAAAAATAAATCGTGAAATTAAATTTAATGTACCAAAAGGATTAACAAAGGCAGAATTTGAAAATACAATCAAGTTTTTCAAGGAAAACGGAGCAAAATATCATGTAGACGAAAAAATATGGACAATTAAAGAAAGTCAACGGGAGAAATTTGCTCAATATCTGAATCCGGAAAATATGCATGCTGCCCCCAAAAATGAACCTCAGTCTTCAGAGGAAAGAGTCCGACTAAATATTCCAAAGAATCTTGATAAAGACGAATTTTTAAGAATGATACAGTATTTCAAAGAAAATGGTGCCAAATATCAACCGGATGAAAAAGTTTGGACTATAGGAAAGTCTCAAAAAGATTCTTTTGAAAAATATATTATGACAGATACAAATGAATCAAATAGTACGCTGGGGAATGTCGAAGAAATTAAATTATCTGAAGAAGAAATAAATATGCTGGGACCAGAATCGGCAGAGAACATGAAACAGTTTTTTCGTGATCATGGTGGAGTGTTAAAAGATTCAATGTGGATAGTACCTAAATCGGCTTTTGAATTAGAAAAAGCTGTTCCAGAATCAAATATACAAGAGACCATGAATAAGAAAGAAGAATTTACGAATAAGCTGGATCAGTTATTACGAGAATATGGCTATGATAAAGGCTACGCATATTCTATGGATCTTGCTGAAATGATTTCCAAAGAGACTCTTCATATGCCGCCTGATCCGGAGATGGAGGTAGCGGAGGCTGAAAGTTTAACACCATTAAATAGTACTGCGACTGTGCAGACAACTGATAGAGAAGGCAACTATAGAAAGGGAAATTATGTGTCATTGCACGTACCGGATTATAAGACTGCAGTATACGAGATAAAAGAGGTGTGTGGAATAAAAGAGATCTCCGGACAGATCCTTGCCGAAACGCAGGATCATTTAATCCTGGAAGGAAAGGATGGAAAAGAGATATCAGTTGCAAAAAAAGAAATTTATGATGAGATGCAGACCAGTATCGTGGAGAAAGCTATGTCCATGGATCAAAATGTCCGGGATCAAATAGATCTAATTGGAAATCCAAAGTTATCGGCATCGCAAATGGATCAAATTTTAAACGGGATAAATGATGGATTACAGCCGTTGCTGGTAGCGCAATATGCAAGTCCGAAGATACCAGCCTGGCAGATGGATATATACCGATACGGAATGCTTAATGGTCTTGGTTATGACCAGATAAAAGCCGGTTGCCTACAGGACTGGGATAGTAGTCGTAACAATATTGACAATATGATCAAAGAACAGAGAGGTCACATTGTTAGTGATTTGAAGGCAAATAATTATATCCCGGAGAAGAGGCTAGTACATAAAATCGGCAGACTTAATGGATTGATGGGGGGAAAATTTAACAAGGTAAGCGATATTGTAGATTCAGTGAGAAGTGGAAAAATATCAAACCGGTATGGAGAAGCATCTTTATTGAAGGAAATAGGAGAAGACTTGCAACATCAAAGGAGGGTAATGTCGCCTGCAGCACAGCAAAAGATACACGCAGATGCGGTACCCACACGATAGGAGGATGAGATATGCTGAAAACAAACGAATTTCGCAAGAAAATGGCAGATGCTTTTATAAAATCTTTGGAGGAAAAGCAGTTTGAATGGAAAAAAGAATGGGCAGCGATGGAAACCCCTTATAACGTAATTAGTGGCAAGAAATATAGAGGTACAAATAAATTTTTCCTTTATTTACAGAGCCAGGAAAGACTATCTGAAGGAGAAATTCCGGATCCCAGATGGGCGACATTTAAGCAGATCCAGGACGCCGGATGGAAGGTAAAAAAGGGTGCAAAGGGATTCGTAGTTGAATTATGGAAACCGTATGATTTTGAATCAAAAAGAGAAATCAGCTGGAAAGAATACATTGAGAATCACTTGTCACATGAAAAATACGGCGTTATTACAAGAAATTATTATGTTTTTAATGGTCGGGATATAGAAGGAATACCGGAGTTACAGCCTCAAACGTCGAAGGAAATCGTTAATGATGAACTTATAGATAAGATTCAAAAAGGCATGGATTTACAAATCCTGAATGATGGTGGGGATAGAGCTTATTATAGTCCTAAAACGGATTCTGTTCATTTGCCTGAGAAGGATACTTTTTACAATTCCTACGCGTATAATGCTACGGCATTGCATGAATTGTCACATGCAACTGGTGCGGAAAAACGACTGAACCGTGACATCAAAAATGCTTTTGGAACAGAGAAATACGCATATGAAGAGCTGGTTGCTGAGATATCTGCCTGTTTTATGAGTGAGCATATTCAAATAGAGCAAACAGAAGAGCATGTGAATAATCATAAAGCATATATTCAATCCTGGACTAAGGCATTATCAGAAAAGCCAGAAATGCTGATGAAAGCTATACGTGACGCTGAAAAAGCTGCAAATTATCTGGAATATCATGCAGAAATTTTATCAAAGGAAGAGTATCAAGAAACGCTTACGCTGCATGAAAATGAGGAAACACCCGGAAATACTTCTGGAAAAACGGTTGAGAAGATAACAAATTCGATTACTAGGGAAGCTGATCTGAAGGCAAATGGATATAAACTTACGCCAGCATTGAAAAAGCATATGGATAGACTGGACCAACTGACCGGCCGGAAAAATACTGTAAAAGATATTTATAAGGCATATAAGACACATGATTTTCACGGAGATCCGGAGATGGAAAAGACTATAAAAAGCATTGGAAAAATCTTTCAACGGCAGGAAATGCAGATAAAAGCCGTCATTCCTGAAAGGTAAAGGTTACCTCATTTAAAAGTGTTCACATAGTAACTGTTGACCTGTGAGTGCCTGGCATCGTAACTCAGAATCACTATTACGATGCCGGGAGAAAGGAGAATATTATAGCCTGCAAAAAGTGTGTACTAAGAGAAAAATGTCTGCAAAAACTGTGTACTCAAAGTTATAGTGCCTGCAAAAACTGTGTACTATAACGCTCTTTGACAGGGGCAGTATAGAAAGATTTACTGCAAAAAGTGTGTACTGAATGCATGACTGCAAAAAGTGTGTACTTAAAATTGCTAATTTTCGATAAATACCTGCAAAAAGTGTGTACTGAAAATATAAAACAATGAAAATAATACGAAAAATAGTATCTATAAGATACGATAAGTGGAATTTTTCCGGTCAGAAATGTCATTTTGAGGCCTGCAAAAAGTGTGTACTTAAAAATATGATGACTGCAAAAAGTGTGTACTAACAGTAGATCCATAAAAAAGTGCCTGCAAAAAGTGTGTA
>ERZ780117.120-NODE-120-length-39076-cov-3.875708_pt1 | contig 39076 bp, 44 predicted proteins | sample MGYA00510985_ERZ780117 | MGnify/ENA primary metagenome ERZ780117 (study PRJEB29588, sample SAMEA2159553) | human gut metagenome | biome: human gut; feature: human-associated habitat; material: faeces | place: Denmark | collected 2008/2010 ...
TTATCCTGTTATAGTTGCTGTTATAATGACATTATTTTTTAAAGAAAAAATAACTAAAACCGTAATTTTGGCAATAATTCTCACATCAGCAGGGATAATTCTTTTGTATAAAGGTAAACCCGATGCTGATTTAAACCTGCATGGAGTTATTGTGGTTTTGCTTTCGGCACTTTTATATGCGCTTTATATTGTCGGTGTAAAAAATATCAGCATAATAAAAAATATTGAAAGTTCTAAATTGAGTTTTTATGTTATGCTTTTCGGACTTTTTGTATACGTTGTCAATCTCAAATTCTGTATGCAGCTTCAAATTCTGCATAACCCCGTATCTTGGTTTCTTGTAACCGGGCTTGCACTGTTCCCGACAATAATTTCGCTTGAAACACTTACGGTTTCTATAAAACTTATCGGCTCGACAAATACCGCAATTTTAGGTGCATTAGAACCGCTCACTGCGATATTTTTCGGAATTTTATTTTTCAATGAACAGCTCACATTAAGAATATCAATAGGTGTCATATTGATTTTATTCGGAGTTTTTCTTATAATCTCAAAAAAATTCAAGTAAAAATTTCATAACAGCACAGGCTATTTCCCCGTGCTGCTCTTTAGTATAATGCAGCCCGTCAATGTCTGAAGTTTCTGTTACATCGTTCAAATTCAAAATTTCACAACCACACTCTTTAGCTGTTTCTTTATAAATTTCATCAAGCTTTAAAGATTTCTCTATTGAAATTTCATCAAATAACTGCCCGAAATATCCGTTTAAAATACATTTTTTCAATTTAGACGGTGCAAGCAGTAATATTTGAGAGTCCGGAGCAGAAAATTTTACAAATTTCACAAATCTTTCAAGCCCGTTTTTAAAATCTTCTAGAGAAATATTATAAAATTGCTGCAAATCATTTATACCTGCTGCAAGAATAATGATATCATAATGTCTGTCAAAATAACGCTGAATTGCTTTATAACCCGTAAACATATCACCTTGCGGATTATCTGAAAATGCGGTACGGTTGTTGCCTCCGGCTTCCGTAATTTCAAATCTGCCTCGTAAAAGCTTTTTTAATCTGCCTGACCAGCGGACATTTTCATCGTATCTGCTTCCGTCTGCGGGATTAAACCCGAAAGTGTTGCTGTCGCCAAAACACAAAATCTTTTTCATAAAAATAAATATAACATAAAATTTTTGAATAATTATCTATTGACTGATAGTTACTATCAGCATTTATAATAATAATGTATTAAAATTCAATCGAGGTATATTGTGAAAAAAATTTGCATTAATCACCTCAGAAATTCTGGTCATCGGTGCTGCTGCAGGATATTTATTTTTAAAACAAATGAGTGTAAGAAAGGAGATTGATATGGATGATAAAAAAGTTTTAATAGCTTACTATTCTTATTCAGGTAATACTAAAAAAGTTGCGGAAAAAATTCAAAACATAACAAAAGGCGACATATTTGAAATAGTTCCTAAAAAAGCATACTCTAAAAATTATGATGAAGTTGTAGCAATTGCACAGGAAGAAAAACAAAAAGATGTAAGACCTGAACTTGTAGATAACGGAAATACAGAAGAATATGATATAATATTTGCAGGAACCCCTGTATGGTGGTATACGATGGCAGGTCCTGTAAGAACATTTTTAAGCCAAAATAATTTTACCGGAAAAACAATTGTTCCTTTCTGCACACATGGCGGAGGCGGTGCATCATCAACTTACACTGATATGCAGAAATTAGTGTCCGGTGCAAAAGTAACAGAAGGCTATACTTCTTATGAAAATTCAGCAAAAGATTTAGAAATTACAGAATGGATAAATAAATTAAAGATATTTTCAAACCTATTCTGATATTACTTCTTTTAATGTTCTAAGAGCAGCAAGCGTATTCGGGAATCCCACATAAGGCAGACATTGAATAATAGCAGCCGTTATGATTTCTTTGGAATTACCTGCTTTTAAATTACCTTTAATATGGCTTTTTAATGTAACCGCATTATTGCCTGTTGTTACAAGTGCACTTAACATAAGAAGTTCTCTTGTTTTCAAATCAAGACCTTCTCTTGTGTAAAAATCACCGAAGCATACTTCTGTTAAGAATCTTGCAACATCTGCACCCATATCCTCTGGAAGTCCTTCCATAGACTGTTTTATTTCACCGCCGTACAAAGGATTTTGGATTGCAAACCCTTTTTCATAGCGCTCTTCTTCATTTACAGTTGCTGTTGATTTAAGAGGTGTTTTAATTCCTCTTTCTTTAAATACTTCGTTCAATACTCCGAGAGCATTCAATGTTTTCGGGAATCCTATAAACGGAGCCAGCTGATATACAGCTTCTCTTAATTCAACAGGTGTTACGCCGGCATTTAATGCTCCGTTTATGTGCGCCTTTAATTGAGGCAAAGTCTGCTGTACAGCAAGAGAAGTAACTGTAATAAGTTCCCTTGTTTTTATATCAAGTTTGCCTACTGTAAATACTTCACCAAAAATATATTTTTGCAAAATCGCCATCATCTCCGGATCATCGCCCGCAGGAGTCAGGGCTTCACCGTTAAATAGTATTCTATAATTTTTTTTACAAATATCAGTTCTTGTCATGTGCTTATCCTCATTTTTTACTGCAGCCAAAATAAAATTTTGCGAAATCAGTAATGCTAAAAATAATGTCAGTATTTTTCTTATCATAAAACACCTTACTTATATTCTTTATCTGTTACTGCATCATGCCAAGTTGTCTGGTTATTTGGGAGATTAGGCTCTATTGAAATATGTGCGAATTCGCAGTCAGGTGCGGCACCATGCCAGTGTTCAACTTCCGGTGGAATTTTTACAACATCACCTGTTTTTAAAATTTGGATTTCTTTGCCTTTTTCCTGATATCTTCCCTCTCCTGCCGTAACAAGAAGAATTTGTCCGCCCGAATGTTTGTGCCAGTTGGTTCTTGCGCCTTTATCAAATGTTACGTTTGCGATTGATGAATTCCAGATGTCATCCTTTTCTACAAGACGCTGCAGGTGAGTTGTACCCGTAAAAAATTTATTGTAAGGATTAAGCTCCCCCTTTGCAAACGGCTGATTTAATTCTTTTCCCATAGTTATGCCTCCTGTTATCATAAATGCAAGTAACAATAATAGTATTTTTTTCATTATTTACTCTCCTTTTAAGTATATTGTGAAGAATTTATGCATTTTATTTTTGAGTGCTGAACTGATTAATTTGGAAAATCAAATAATCAAGACAATCAATTTTTTTCTGAAAATCATGCAGATTCGCTAAAAGTTTAGCTTTATGCTTGTAAAGAACTTGAATAAGTCGATTATTATTCCCTTGTTTTTTAAGTATGACAAATTCTTTTATAAAATTTTCTGAGCAACCTGAATCCTTGAGATTTTGCATCAAAGCTTTATCATTCTGCAAATCCATACAAACTACTTTCTCATTATTATTATTTACCCTTTTATTAAAAATAGCAAATACTTATATTGTATCATAGTATATGCCTTAAAGGTATTATGAATTAATATAAGTTATTTTGTAACTTCAATTAACAGATAACGAAATTCTAAATTTTTCTTAGTATTGTCATTAATTTTTATAAAACCAAAATCATTCCATTGACAATTATATACATTGTTTATTACAAGAGCTCTTTTTTTATCATCTGAATTTTTATCTAAATAACAAAGCTTATTTTTATCGCTGCAAAAAATCGGGTTGTCTTTTCGCGGACATTTAACGCATAAATAATTTTTCGAATTTGTTTTCGCATTACATAGAGGAAAATTCTTTGCAGATGGCGGAGTTGTATTTTTCCAATAATTTTTATCATTTGTAACAAATAACGAAATACCAACAGCCTTATCTTTATCTTTAATAAAACCTTCTAAACGTTCAATATCTTTATACAACAAATATCGATTATCATTTTGTGCTGATTGTATTTTTAAATTGATCTTTTGCTTATATCTTAAAAATTTTAACTCATTAGTTTTATATTTCAATTCCAAATAATAGGTATAATCATTAAATTTACACAACAAATCTACATACTTATTATTTTCTGGATATTCAAGAATAATCTTGTCAGAACCGATTTTCTGAGCTAATTTCCGTGCCAGACAGAATTGAAAATCAGCTTCAGAAACAAAGATAGAACCCTCATCAAGTAATTCTTCCTTGAATTCTTTCATTATATCTTTCAATATATCAACAAAGTTTTCCATACAAATTTTACAACTTCCAATAATAAAATTAAAAACAGGGATGAAATAAATTTCACCCCTGATTTAACATCTGGGGCGGAAGGATTCGAACCTCCGAATGCCTGGACCAAAACCAGGTGCCTTACCACTTGGCGACGCCCCATTATGAGCTACGTTTATTATTCTAACCGCTCAAACTTCATTGTCAAGATTTACGGGTTGACAAATATCACTTTATCGTAAATAATAAAATTATTGAAACATATTAAGAAAGGTTGGATTATGAGAAATAACAAGGCTTTGAATTGCCCCCCCCCCGACAGAATACAGATATAACAAAGATTTGCAGGGATTTATTTAGAAGAGTAAAAAGTAAATTGCGGAATCAATCCGCGATGACAGATTGTCTTAATATTCATTCCCTCTCCTGGGAGAGGGTAAATAAAAATTTTTCTTTTATACCCACCCCCAGTCCCTCCCTGATTAGGGAGGGAGATATCATCACTTCACTCTTCACATCTCACTCTTCACTAAAACAAAAAATAGCATTTACTCTGGCAGAAGGTGCTACGCACGTAGCCCATTTTGTCGATGTTCGTAGAGTCGCGTTTACGTTAGCTGAAGTCTTAATAACCTTAGGAATTATCGGTATAGTCGCAGCAATGACAATGCCGTCTTTAATTACAAATTATCAAAAACAAAGAGCCGTAACCCAGTTAAAAAAATCATACACAAATCTTGCAGAAGCCGTGAAACGCTCAGAACTTGAAAATGACACCGTTGCTAACTGGAATTTTGACTTGCCTGCAGAAGAATTTTATAATACTTATTTATCAGGTTTCTTAAGTGTAAATAACTCTACTGTTGCAAAATCAAATATAGAATACAAATTTTTAAATGGAAACACTTGTACAGAACATTTTTGTACTGAAAGCTCTTATATTGCATATCTTGCTGATGGAAGTTCCATTATGATTTCATTTCATACAGGTTTACACACCGGACGAGTTGTTTCGATAGATATTAACGGCAACAAAAGACCTAACACAATAGGTAAAGATCTCTTCCAATTTGCAATTACAAAAGACAACGGTGTTGTACCATTCGGATATGGAGATTTTGGTGTAACAAATCCCGACGACGGTACTAAATATCAAAATTTTGGGAATTATGACAGAGATAAAATAACAGGGACATACAGTTATGCATGCAATAAAGATAAGTATGGTATTTGGTGCCCAGCACTCATAATTATGGACGGATGGACAATGAGTAAAGATTATCCGTGGTAAATAAAGGGAGATAATTCTTCCGCCTTGCAAACCTCTACACCGTAAAGCAGTGATTTAAAAACATCAAGCACTTTTATTTCACTTTCAAAATGTCCGATATCAAACACTGCAATCGGAGAATCAACCGCCGTATGGAATTTCAAATCACCTGTTACAAAAGCATCGGCACCGTTTTCATAAGTTTCCCGAATAAATTCTGACCCGCTTCCGGCACAAAATGCAATATTTTTGAACCTTTCCGCGCCAAAATTATTTACATAGCGCATATTAGGTGAAATTGTTCTAAGAATATCAATAAAAATTTTAATATCAATCGGTGCATCCAAACTTACAAGCCTTGTAAAATCTCCGATATTCTTTGTCTTGATCAGCCCGAGCACACTTATTAATTTATCGGTTGTACCGCCTTCTGCTCTGTCCATATTTGTATGAGCACAGTAAATATCAATATCTTTATAATAAAAAGGGACAAAAAATAACGGATGATGAGAAATTATCATATCACAGTTTTTAGATTTTGCCTGCCTTAAAACATCTTCAGTAACGGTAAGCGCAAGCAAAACTTTTTGAATATCCGTATTTTTAGTTTCGACAAGCCAACCGGAACAATCCCAGTCCTCTGCCAATTCTAAAGATGCAAAATTTTCAATCCTTTTGACAATTTCGTATTTATCCATAAATTTCCTTAAAAATTTGTTTTGCAATTGTCATTTTATCAGCCCTTTCGAGCTTTTTCATTCCGCCGTTTTTATCTAAAATCGTAACCTCATTATAATCGCTTGAAAATCCGATATCTTTTCTTGAAATGTCATTTGCAATCAAAAAATCACAGCCTTTTTTACGAATTTTCTCTTTTGCGTTTTCAATTAAATTTTCGCTTTCGGCGCAAAAGCCGACAATCAGAGGTGCTCCCATCCGGAAATCAGATAGATTTCCATCCTCCCCCAAGAGAAGGGTATGTTTTAAATTGCATAAACTTTTCAAAATATCGGGATTTTTGACAAAAGTCAATGTAATTTCATCATCGGAAGTCTTTTTCATTTTTTGCGGAGAAATTTCTTTAACTCTGTAATCCGCAACAGCTGCAGCCATAATAATACAGTCTGAATTTTCAAATTCCTTTTCCACTGCGGATTTCATATCGAGCGCTGATTTTACTTTTATAACATTATATTTTCTTGAAACATTTTTTGTGGTAATCAATGTAACTGCCGCACCGAGATTTTTTGCCGTATCAGCAAGCGCAAGCCCCATTTTGCCGGAAGAATAGTTAGAAATATATCTTACAGGATCAATATCCTCTATTGTCCCGCCTGAAGTTATGACGATTTTTTTACCGCTCAAAGGTTTATATGTTAAAAGTTCAACTGTTTTATCAAAAATCTTTTCAATAGAACATAGCCGTCCTTTGCCTTCATATCCGCAGGCAAGATATCCGCTGTCAGGCTCAAGGATTTCATAATGAAGCTTATTCAAATTTTCCTGTAAAATAGGATTTTCCCACATATTGCAATTCATTGCAGGAGCTATAATAACAGGTTTTGTAAATGCACAGGCAATTGACGTTAAAAGGTTATCACAAATACCCTGCGCAATCTTTGAAATTGTATTTGCTGTTGCCGGCGCTATTACCATAATGTCAGCCTGATCAGCATAAGAAATATGCTCCGGTTTAAAATCTTTTACGTCAAATTCTTCCACGGCGACTTCATTTTGACTTAAATTCTGTAATGTAAGTCTGGTAACAAAATTCATGGCCTTCGGGGTACAAACTACAAGGACATTTGCGTTTGCTCGTTTGTACATTCTGATAAGCCCGCAAATTTTATAAGCTGCAATTCCGCCTGTTATACCTACAAGAATTGTTTTTCCGCTTAACATTTTTTCTGTTCCTCTGATATTATCATTTCAAGTTCAGACACAGCTCTTTGTATATCATCATTTACTATTTTGTAATCAAAATTTTCTGCGCGTGCCAGTTCTTCTTTAACTGCTTCTAGACGTTTTTGAATTGCGGTCTCATCTTCCGTATGACGACCTCTCAAACGGGTTTCAAGAGCCTCTAAAGACGGGGGGCATATAAATATCAAAACAGCTTCCGGCATCTTTTGTTTTACCTGAAGCGCGCCCTGAGTATCAATTTCCAGAATTATATTTTTGCCTTCCTCAAGACAGCTGTTTATAAACTTTTTCTTAGTGCCGTAAAAATTCCCTGCAAATTCAGCCCATTCAAGAAATTTATCATTGTCTATACAATTTTTAAAATCATTTTTTGTCATAAAAAAATAATTTACACCATCAATTTCGCCTTCACGCGGAACACGTGTTGTACAGGAAATTGACAGCATAAAATCAGAATTTTTCTTCAAAAATTCTTTTAAAACAGTTCCCTTTCCGACACCTGATGATCCTGATACTACATACAATTTTTTGTTCATAGTATAATTATACAATGAACAAGAAAGCAATTTATAATTTTGTCAAAAAAATTAATACTGCAAAAAATTTAAAAGATATTGCAGAAATTACAAATTCAGAATTATTACAGTTAACAAATGCATCGGCAGTCTGGATAAGCCTTATTAACTGGAACAATAATCAGGTAGAAATAAAAAAATTACTATCTACAGAACGTTTTAAGCAGGATAAAGTATTACAAAAAGAGGTTAGAAATATAAGACAAACAATAACCGATTTTTATAATAATTTCGGGATTGAAGAAATATATGAACATCTAGCCTATATGTCAAACCAGAATAAGATATTAATGCCGATAATTTACAGAAATAATATTTTAGGATATACAGGCTTAATCTCTAATGATAAAAACTTTAACAAAAATAATATAGCAGATATTGAACTTTTAATGGAATATATCAGCGCAAGATTAGAAATTATTACACTTTACGATGAAAAACAGAGAACATCTAAAGAAAGAACTGAATTTTTAGCCAGTGTATCCCATGAATTCAAAACACCTTTAAATGCAATTATCGGATTTTGCGATTTGCTTTGCGAAAAAGTTGAAGGAGAAGATAATCTTAAATATCTTGAAAACATTTCAAAAAACTCTATTTATCTTATGAGCTTAATTAAAAATATACTTGAATACGCAAAAAGCGACTCACAGCCGCTTACAATCAAACGTGTCCGCATAAGAACCAAAAAAATAATAACTGAAATTCTCGAAAATTTTGATGAAATACGCAAAGAAAAAAAAGTTTCATTTAATTACACACTTTCTGACATAATTATCAATGCCGATTTGATAAAATTTAAACAGCTTGTTTATAATTTAGTATCTAATGCATTAAAATTCAGCAGGGAAAACAGTTCAATATCAATCGTTACTTATGTGAACAGAAAAAAAGAATTTATCTTTGAAATAAGAGATAAAGGCGACGGCATAAGCAAAAAAGATATAACAAAAATTTTCAATTTTTTCACACAGGTTAACAGAAGCGAACTTAAACGCCAGCAAGGTTCAGGAGTCGGTCTTGCGCTATGCCGTAAAATTCTTCAGGCACACGGCGGAGAAATATATGTAAAATCAAAACTTCATCAAGGAAGCACTTTCTGGTTTACAATTCCTCTAAAACGAAATAATAAGAAATAAATCTCAATTATAAATGTTTTTTCTTTCTCTCATCAAGCATAAGAATAGTGCAAATCGTTATACAGATTAATGCAGAGAAAACCCAGAAAACAATTGCACCGTTCCAGCCGAATTTATCAACCATAAATCCTGTACCTGTTGCAGATAATACTGCACCGACATAGCCGAAAGTTCCGGTAAATCCTGTTGCAGCCGAGGCAACTTTTTTAGAGCTTGATTCAACAGCGCATAAACCGCCTATCATCATCTGCGGACCGTATGTAAATGCCCCCAGAAGCCCTATAAGAACAAAATCAATTGTACTTATTGTATTGAATTTCAATAATACAAGACAAACTACAACACCGATTAAGTAAATTAAATTAACAGGTGCCCTCTGCCCTTTAAAAATCTTATCTGAAATAAGGCCTGCACAAATAGTTCCAGCAATACCCACAAGAGGCAGTGAACTTAATTTCATGGCAGCAAGCTCAAGAGAATTGTTTTTAGCTTCGCTCAAATATTTTATCATCCAATCTTCTGCACCAAATCTTATGATGTAAACAAATATATAAGCAATTGCAAGAAGCCAGATTGTTTTGTTATATAAAATATTCTGTTTGAATATTTCTATATAAGATCTGTTATCATCTTCACAGTCTGCTTTTTTAGATACAGGTTCATTATTATAAGTTTCAATATCAGGAAGCCCTAGAGACTGCGGTCTGTCTCTTAACCTGTTATAAAGCCAGATTGCAACAATAACAGCAAGAGTTCCAGGGAAGAAAAACGCCATTTTCCAGCCGAAATGTGCAACAAGAAAACCTGAAATTATAACACTTAAGAAAGTTCCTGTCTGGTGAGAGCATGACCACAATGACCATTTAGTGCCTCGTTCAGAATTTGAATACCAGTAAGTCAGACTCTTTGCAACAGCAGGAAATCCGGCAGACTGAAACCAACCTGACGCGCCCCAGAAAAATACAAAAAGCCACAACAGAATTGTATTTGCCGGAAGCCCGAAAAATGAAGCCTGTCCGGGGGTAATAAATACAGCAGACAACCCGAAACAAATATTTGCAATAGCGGTCATTATAAGAGCTGTAGGTAAAAATTTACGAACGTCAGACCCGTCGGCCAGAACTCCGTTAACAAATTTCCCGATACCGTAAGTCAAATACAAAGAACTTCCCAAAATGCCAAGCTCGGTATTAGAATACCCGTATTCAGCGCTCAAACCAGGTAAAGCAACCGCAATATTTTTCTTGCAAAGATAAAATACCGTATACCCTATAAAGCATGCATAGAAAATTCTCCATCTCCAGTGAGCATACATGCTCTTTACCTGCTCTTTATCCTGAATAGCCTCTTTTACGGGAGGCTCTTTAAAAAATTTGGCTAATGTATTTAACATAATTTATTTCCCTGCTTTTATAACCTGAATATTTCGTGTTTCAGTAATTTCATGACGTGCATCTTTTATAATTTCTCTTTTTTCTTCATCAAGCCTGCACCCGCCGACCAATCTGTCAATAAAACCTGTGTTTAATTTTACGGCTTTATCAAATGCTCCGACTTCTTCCAGAACATCTTTAATTTGATGCAGGTCATAACCGAAGGACTGTTTGGAATTGTAAACAAGAGTTTCTCCGGACTGTGATATAATCGGCTCACCGCCCTGCTCAAAGTAAAGTTTAAACACCGATTTCAGATCCTGCAGTTCCGACTGCAAAGTGGTAACTGTCTGCTGAATTCTCAAAAATCGTTCAAATAAATATTCAACATTATCAAGCTGTTTAACTTCCCAGTCATATTTTTGCAGATATAACTTTTTCAATTTCGGGTAAGCAAGCGCCAATCCCATAGTATCTGCCATCGCGCGGTGATGATTTTTTAAATCAACTTTAAATTTATCAGTCAAAGCTTCCAGACCGTGAGAAGGCAAATCGGGATAAACCTCTTTAAACATCTGCTGTGAATCGATTCTCGGGTTATCTAATTCTTTACCTGTTGTTCTAAGGCTGGCTTCATTCAAAAAAGAATAATCAAAAATACAATTATGCGCTACAATCGGATAATCACCTATAAATTCAAGGATTTTAGGCATAGCCTCAGCTTCTGTGGGAGCATCTGCAACCATTTCCTGAGTAATTCCGTGAATTGCCATGCTCGATTTTCTAATATGCTGTTCAGGATTGATAAGAGTCTGATATTCATCTTTTATTTTACCGTTTTCAAGCCTGACAGCCGCAAACTCAACCATTTTTTCTTTTGTATAATCTAAACCTGTGGTTTCTGTATCAAGAACAATTTCTACTATCTTTTTCCTTGCCATATTCCTATCCTATAGAGTTCTTACAAGATAATAGCACAAAAAAAAATTCTGTGATAGAATAAAATAAAAATAAAAGCAGAAGTCAGGATGTAAGGACGTCAAGCTGATTACAAAATTAAAATATGCTATTCCGTATTCTTGACCCGGGAACATTAAAATAAAAGTAAAAGGAGATATGTAATGTCAAATGCAGCAGATATTAATGATGCAAGTTTTGAACAGGAAGTATTAAATTCTGAACAGCCTGTTGTCGTAGATTTTTGGGCTCCATGGTGCGGTCCGTGCAGAAAATTAGGGCCTATTTTGGATGAAATCGCAAACGAATTTGCAGGTAAAGTGAAATTTGTAAAGGTTAATACCGATGAAAATCTTAAAACAGCTCAAGATTATTCAATCAGCGGACTTCCAAGCCTTCTTGTTTTCAAAAACGGAAAAGCTCTTGAAAGACTTGTGGGTTTGATGCCCAAATCTACAATTATTTCAAATATTGAAAAACATTTATAATTAAAAAACATAATAACCAGTTAAAGAGTCTCTAGTCTGTTGGACTGAGACTCTTTATTGTATTGATTAATACCGTAACATTAAACTTCTTCTTCAGAATCTTCATCTTTTTTAAACTTATCAACAACCATAGAAGCCATTTCTTTTGCAATAATTTTTTGTGTATTGGCAGGACAGTTCTGAAGCATATTCATAGCAGTTCTAAGGGTGCTATCAATGTCATACCAGCGTCCTTTTCTATTATCATCAAGTCCGGATCCAACAGCGTTTATAATATCTTCAACTGCTTCAAATTTTTCATCTTCAATATTATGTTCGATGATAATTTTAATGAGATTTAAAGCAATCCTGATTTGTGTTTCATCATCAGATTCTTCAAGAGTTTTGACAGCATGAGATAAAACCGGATCTTTGTCATACCAGCGTCTGTGTTGATTTGTGTATTCTTCTTTCATAATGCCTCTCCTTATAATCCTGAAATCAATAAAATTATTATGAAGAATTTTTTAATTTATGTCAAGTATTCAACCCTGTTTAAAAGTAACACCTTTATTTCCTTTAGGATATTCCCACCCAAGAGAACAGCTCTCGCAGGCTATTCTGCATGCTCCGCATTCAAGACAATTTTCGAAATTTACTATAAGCTTTTGTTTACTCTCGTCCCATTCATAAACTCCTGCAGGACAAATTACTGTACAGATTTTTGATTTGCATACCCTGCATAATTCCTGAACAGGCTTTAGATGAGATTCTGAATCAGGCGTATATTTTAATGTATATAATTTATCTTCAAGATCACTCATTTTAAAATACTCCATAACAATTTGACTGCCGCCCATGCGTCTTTGAATAAATCTGTCAATTTTCTGTCAGTAAAAATGCTTTTAATAAATCTGTGATATTTTTCGCGTTTTGGCATGCTGTCGACTGACGTAAACATTTCAAAGAAAGAATTAATTTTTTGCGGATAATACCCTAAAAATTCTTCTGTTCTTTCGCCAACACCGCTCATAAGATCTTTATAAGTGCGCAGATCTTTAATTATAAATGAATCTTCAAGTTCTTCCTGATAATGCGACAGAGCATTTTCCGAAAAATCCTGCTTACCAAGAGCTATTACAGCTGTTTCACCTGCAATTTTTCCTGAAATCATAGCAAGGTTTGTACCTTCCCAATGCATATTGTTAACGAACATTGCAGCATCCCCGCAGACCATAACACCGGCGCCGAAAAGAAGAGGAACCTTTTTATACCCGCCTTCGGGAATTAAATGAGCAGAATATTCAAGCAATTCACCGTCTTTTATTAAAGGTTCAATTTCAGGATGTTTTTTAAGTTTATCTAAAAGTTCATAAGGCTTTAATCCGCGCTCAATAAGTTCGCTCAACGTTACTCCAAGCCCTATGCTGACGGAATTTTTATTTGTATACATAAATCCCAACCCCAGCATTCCAAGCATAGGCCCGCCGAAAATTTCATAAATACACCCTTCATCGTCATTTACATGAAATCTTTCGTTTATTGTTTCTGCAGGAAGTTTTATAACTTCTTTAACACTCAGCGCAACATCTTCTGGTTTTAAATTTCCTCTAAGTCCTATTTGTTTTGCGAGCAGAGAATTTACCCCGTCAGCAAGAATCACAATATCCGCGAAATAATCCTCCAGTTCTGTTCTGACACCTTTTACAAAGCCGTCTTCCAAAATTAATTCTCTAACAACCGTTTCTTCAACAAGAATTACGCCTTCTTTTTTTGCTTCCTCTGCCATCCAGCGATCAAATTTAGCACGTATTACAGTATAACTTTCAGGAATTTCATGTTTCTTTTTATAAGAAATTACAGTTGCATCATTTTCACCTAAAAGTGCATATTTATGCTCAATATTTTTACGTTCAAGAGGCGCAGTCTTTTCAAAATCAGGAAAAATTTCACGTGTAGGCTGAGCATAAATTGCTCCGCCGAAAACATTTTTACTTCCAGAAAACTTCCCCCGCTCAATCAGCACAACTTTTTTACCTGCACGTGCAATTGTAACCGCACAGGATATTCCCGCAGGTCCACCTCCTACAACTATAACCTCTGTTTTATTTCCCTGATTTTCCATAAAAGCTCCGCCTAAACTCTACATCAAAACTATACACCAAATTTTATTCATTGTAAAATAGTTAATATGATAATAACAGCAGGCAAATAAAAACAAAAAAAAATAACACCTCCTGACAAAAATATTACAAGACCGACTCTTTCAAAGGTAAGAATGAGTATTTTCAATACGCTGCAGTCAATGATTAATTTTGAAGAGAGTTCATTTCTTGACATGTTCGCAGGCTCAGGAATTATGGGATTGGAAGCACTTTCAAGAGGATTCTCACAGATTGTGTCAATTGAAAAAAATCCAAAAGCCTTTCAGATAATAAAAGTAAACTTTAAACGATTCTCACCGCCGCCCGAACTTATCAAAGGCGACAGCTTGAAAGTTATACCGGCATTAAAAGAAAATTTTGATGTTATATATATCGATCCTCCATATTTTTCAGGGATTTATGAAAAAAGTCTTGAAGCAGTCAAAAATATTTCAAACGGAATTGTAATAATAGAACACGTTATTGATGTTAATTTTAAAGACTTCGAACCAATAAAACAAAAAAAATACGGTGATAAATTAATTACATTTTTAAGAAAAAATTAAAAAAGCGGTATCATTTACAGATACCGCTTTTGAAATATTTTGTTCAAAAAAAACTTATTTAACAAGTTCTTTGAATTTTTTACCTGCTGAGAAAGCAGGAACAGTTTTAGCAGCGATTTTCAAAGGAGCGCCTGTTTGAGGATTTCTTCCTGTTCTAGCAGCTCTTTTGCGCGGTTCAAATGTTCCAAAACCAACAAGAGTAACTTTTTTACCTTTAGAAACTGTTTTTTCAATAGTTTCTAAAGTAGCTGCAATAATGTCAGCAGTAGCTTTTTGTGAAACTTTTGCTTTTTTTGATACTTCTTTTACCAATTCTTCTTTGTTCATTAAGAACCTCCTTTTTTCCTTGTGCATACAGCAATGAAACCATCTCTCTTCCGCATGCTTTTCTTTCGACAAAATTTATTATAGCATTTTATTTCAATTTGGCAAGTGTTTTTCAAAAAAAAATTATAAATTTTGTATTATATTCTTGATTTCAAGAGTTCTAAAGAAGCGAAAAAGCTTAATATCAAGCATTTATGGTTAATTGTAAGATTTAGAATCGACACGGGCAAATTTAACATCTTTATAAAAATATTGTAAAATTTGATAAGCATTATATCCCTGCTTTGCCAGATTATTTGCACCATGCTGAGACATGCCGACACCATGCCCGTTTTTGCGGACATTATCATCAAATGACGGAACAGACCGTAAGTAAGGCAAATCTGCCCCCCAGCCGCCGGCCGTTGTCTGGCCGCCTGCAGATGCAGAATAATATGCATTAATAACTTTCATATTATATGTTAAAACAATTCCTTTAGTCTCATCTACAGCGTAATTTGTATCTGCTGTTTCTTTTGATGCTCCGCCGTAAGCCTGATCTTCAGGTGTATCTTTCAGGTCATAACCGTATTTTGCGCGCTTTCCGAGATTTGCAAGCGCGTAACTTCTTGCGGCAATTGCCTGAGCCTTATGAGCTTCCGTTTCCCAGCCTGTCGGCATTTCTGAGGGTACTACTCCTTTTATATAATCTTCCAGCGGTACATTATTAATAACAGTTAATTTACCGTTTTTATTCTGTATCATTATGATGCCCCTGTACCACTTGCTTTTTGCACTGACAAATCCAGGAGCGGTAGTTTTAATTACAATATTATCGGAATTTATTTTGTAATATTTGCCGTTATAACGGATCGCCATAAGATTATGATAAGGCTTTATTTCATAACCTTTCATAGCCTCGAGATCACATACACTGTGATTTGTGTTTGCATCAATTATTACGCCTTTAACAGATGTTCCGATTCCTGCGGACTGAACATCTGTCTGAAGTCCTATTTTTATTGCAAAACAAGGATTTGCGAAAAATTGCGTTAAAAATAATATTGAAAATGTTATAAAAATCTTTTTCACTTTATTATTATAACACACAATATTATAAAAGGGATTAGGCCATGCGATTGATTTTTTGGTTTACGGCATCTTCTTTTCGGGGCTTTGTCTCAGCTTCTTTTTCCTCTGTTTTTATTCCAAGATTTGCTTTAACGCGTTTTGAAATATCTTTGCCGAGGTTCTGTCCTAATGCATAAGATGACATAGAACCGCCAACAAAAACAAGACCTTTTAAAATTGCGCCTGTTTTGCCTTTGAGTTTATGTTTTTCGAGATATTCAAACACGGGTTTTATATATTTTTTATCAGAAGCTTTTGCAATCAAATCTTTGCAGGTCTTTGAATTAACAGCTTTATCATAATGAAGTTTTATTAAACCTTCGCCAGCAAACATCGCAGATAATGCAGCAGCTTCCGTAACTCCCGTACCTACTTTATCATCTGACATAGCCGTTTTCACAACACCTGATGCACAAATCAGTGGATTTACGTTGTTAACCGCAAACTGTGTAGCTTTGCCTGCATATTCAAACATTTTGTTTTGTTTCGCAAGATTTGAGAATACACTAAGTGTACTTCTTGCTGCATTCGCAGCCAGACCGTCATATTTTGCGACCTCCTGAACAAGTCCTGCAGTCTGTCCTAATGTAACAGCACTTCTGCCGATTTCGCCATTTTTAGTCTTATCGGCATTGCGGTATGCAAATATTCCTGATGCTACTGCACTGAACACTATAATTCACCTTTATAAACTACACTACATTTATATAAAGTAATTTTTTCCATAAAAATTGACTCAAAATTTCAAAAATTTACAATTGTAACAAAAATATTGAACAAAATAATTTATAACATCGTTATATTGATAATAGAAAAAAAACTGGTATAATAATTATTATGAAAAAATTTTTACTAATCCTCGCGTTAATCATAATGCCTTATTGTGCACATACGGCAGAGCTTCCTAATGTGCAGATTAATCTGAGAGATTACCATGGAATTATTATCCCTGAGGGGACTTTTGTTCCAGTTATGAATACTCAGGAAATTTCAACACAAAGCTGCGATGAAGGTTACAAAGTAAAATTTATATGCACAAATGACCTGTTTCTTCACGATACAAATATTATTCCGAAAGATACGGAATTTTACGGATATATAGAAAAAATTAATTCCCCAATTATAGGGACAAATGCTTCTATGAAAATAAAAATCACAAAAATGGTTTATACAGACGGCTATGAAGTTCCGGTAAGAGGTTATCTTTATACATCAAATGATAATTTATTCGGAGGCGGAATTTCAGAACCTGCCAAATATGTAAGGATTGCACAAAGACAGCAAAAAGTAAAAAAAACAACCCTTCAGGCGCGTCCTTCTTATGAAAGAAAAATGGGAACGCATACAACAATAGCACCGGGGTCAAATGAGCTTATAATACTTACATCTCCGGTGTGGATTACTCACACCTTAACAAATTGACTTAATATAAATTGTAAAATAAAATAAAAGAAAGGAGATTACGAAACTTTCTAAAACAAAAAAGAAGAAAGGGGAAAGAAATACTGAAACGAGTTGAGCAGGACAGGAGTACCCGAGTGTATTGTCGGAATTAAGCGATAATACAATATATAAAAAGAGCGCCGCTTAGAAAGTCGTAAGCTATGGTATAAAAAACGAAAGGGATTTTATGAGAAAAAAATACGGATTAATCTTAACAGCAATAATTTTATCGGCAGGTATTGCAAATGCTGCGCCCAATTACAGTGTACAACAGCAGACGCCTGCTCCTTCATATCAACAGAATTATTATCCAGTCCAAACTTTAAGCGGCAACCAGACTCTGAAAGGAAGCGTTGTAACTGTACCTGCAGGTCAGAAAGTTCCTGTAGTTGTAACAACACCCATAAGTTCCGCTAACATGATAACGGGGCAAAATGTAACGGTAGCTTTAGGTTCGGATTTTTACTATAACGGAAATCTTATAGCTCCTGCAGGGAGTTCTGTTACAGGAACAGCAATAGAAGTTTCCAAAGCAAAACACGGAAGCCTTAACGGCAAACTACTTTTAAGATTTACACAGATAACAACACCTTACGGACTTCAAATACCTATTTCCGCAGTTGTTAAAACAAATGATAATACAGGGGTTCTTATTGGCGGAACAAAACTTGATGTAGCAAAAGATTACGGAAAAGATCTTGCAGTCGGAGCAGGCGCAGGAGCTTTAGCAGGGGTTATAATATCCCCCCTTGCCGGCGGTGATATAGGAAAAGGAACCGCACTTGCAACAGCGGTAGGTGCCGGCGGCGGACTTGTCAAATCAATCTGGGATAAAGGTAATGATGTTGAAATTCCGGCAAATTCTGCTATAGAACTTGTTCTTACCCAGCCGATTACCGTTAACCCCGCAATGTTTAATAACAATTATTAGAAAGTCGGGCAATAATTTTATTTTTGTTTTAAAATAAAATTAACACATAAGAAACAGATACTGGGGAAAAATAAAATAATGTCCTTATTAGGAAAATACACAGAAAATTTTATAGAAGATGATGAGCAGGAAAAAAATACAGGTTACACAACACCTGCTGTATTAAAAGACGATGAAGACATAAGCCTGAAAAAATCAATACTGATATCGGCAATTCTTCATCCTACAGCAATAGGTGTGTGGGCGCTTATAGTTCTTATACTGGGGATGCTCGGAATTACGCTGACAATCTTTGATAAACCAAAGCCAAAAATGAACGATATAGAATTTGTTCTGGTTGACAAAGAAGAAACACCTATAAATCCGAAAACACCGTACAGAGCAGATATAAATTCACGCGCCGGAGGTCATCATGATCCCACAAGAAAAGTTTCAATGCCTTCACCTGCTCCCGGAGCTCCTAAACAGTCAGCTCCGGCAAAAAAAGCAGCACCTGCAAAACCTGCAATGCAAAATCCATTGCAAAAAATAGTTAAACAGGTTACCGAACAGGTACAAGCTCCGGCACCCAAAAAGGCCGCACAGCAGCCTGCCCCCGGGCCTAAAAAACCTCAGGCGGCAAAACCTGCACCTCCGACAGCCAGACCGTCAATTAAACCGCCGACTACACCAAGACCTGTCGCAAAACCGTCAAGTCCTTTCGCTGTTCCGGTACCTAAAGGCGGAACAGGTTCAGGAAGATACACAACAGGTCCAATAAGCGGTTCCGGAACATCTGCAAAAGGTGGAGGAGGAGGCAGTATAGCATCTTCAGGCAGAGGCAGCGGTGCACCTGCTCCATCACTTGCCCCGACAGGCGGATCAGGCAGTAAACTTGCCAAAGGCGGTGGCGGAGGAACCGGCGGTTACGGAAACCCTGGACCGGGAAATCCGAACGGAAGACCAGGAATTGATGCAATAAGAGAACCGGATTTCGGTCCTTACATGAGAGAACTCCAAAGACGTATAAAAATGAACTGGGATCCCCCAAAAGGAAATGAAAGTAAACGCGTTGTACTGCTGTTTAAAATTGCAAAAGACGGAAGATTACTTTCCTGCAGTGTGTTCAAATCATCAGGACTTCCGGGAGCTGATAAAGCCGCAATAAATGCCGTTCAGGCGACAGCACCTTTCAGACCGCTTCCGGCAGAATTCAAAGGTTCAAGTATTGATATCCAATTTACGTTCGACTACAACGTATTTGGAGCATCAGGATATAATTAGAGGTCAGGAAGGCATGAGGGCAAGATGCAGAAACGAGTTCGGCAGGACGGGAGTACCCGAGTGCATTGACCAAATAAAGCGATATATATAAAAGAATAAAAACGCAACTTAGAAAGTCGTAAGCTATGGTATAAAAGAAAAAAGAGAGGATAAATATATGGGACTATTATTAGAATCAATCAAAATGGACTGGCCGGTATTACTGCCGATATTAATCTGCTCAATACTGGTTGTAGCCGTTGTAATCAACAGATTTTCTTTTTACAGAAAAAACAAAAGAGATGTTGTTCTTTTTATTCCTAGATTACAGAAAGAACTTGTAAAAAACAATCTTGACGGCGCACAAAATCTTGCTGTACAATGCGGAGGCGTAATCGGAGAAGTTACGGAAGAAGCTGTAAGAATATTTTCCGAACAAAAGAGCGGTGTTTCACGTTCTTTTGACATTGCTGCATCTCTGGCTTCAAGAAAATTGGAAAGTCATTTGACTATTTTAGGTACAATCGGAGGTGTTGCACCGTTTTTAGGGTTGTTTGGAACAGTTGTGAGAATTCTTTTCACATTCCAGGATCTTGCTTCTCAAGGCAACCAGTCAGCGGCAGTAGCATCAGGTATTGCATCAGCATTGATTGCTACAGCCTTCGGTCTTGGTGTTGCAATTGTTGCGGTTATATTCTACAACTCTTTCCAATCAATTGTAAAACGGTACGAAGATGACTTCCAGTTAATCAAATTGCTTTTCTTAAGCTTTGTAGATTCTAACGATGAATCGACAACACCGAGCAATGCAAATATATCGCTGTCATAGACAAGTAAGATCCTGAAACAAGTTCAGGATGACAACAGAAAGCCGTAAGTTGTGGTATAAAAAAAGAAAGGAGATTACGAAGGTTTCTTAAGCAAAAAAGGTGCGAGGGAAAAGAGATGCTGAAACGAGTTTGGCAGAACGAAAGTACCTGAATGCATTGACCGAATGAAGCTAAAAAGCGCCGCTTAGAAAGTCGTAAGCTGTGGTATAAAATGGCAATGAAAACAAATAAGGGCAAGGAAGCCCTGTTTACGGAAATAAATATAACACCTTTGACTGATATTTTTCTTGTACTGTTAATCATTATGATGGTTGTAGCACCGACATTCCAGTCAAATGATACGTCAATAACAGTACCTGAAATTAACAGCGGAATTTCTATTGAACAGCATAATGCTACTGTTTCCGTAACAAAAGAAGGACAGATGTTTCTTAACGGCAATCCCGTAACAGAAGAAAATTTGACAAATGAGCTGATAACATTAAAACCGCAGCTTGAAAAACCCGAACTTGTCGTAAAAGCTGATGAAAAAGTTAAAAGCGCAAAAATTATGGAAATAATGAATTCCGCACAGGACGCAGAATACAAAAAACTTATAGTAGCCGGCGAACCTTTGAGCAAAAAGGAACAACAAAAGCTAAAAGACGGTAAGAAGATATAAAAATAGAAGTTCAGAAGGCAAGAAGGCAGGCTTATTAATGTGAGCTTCGCTCACGAAAATAACCAGACCTCCTGACATTCTGGCTTCCTGAATTCTAAAATAAAAATTGGAGAAAATATGGCACGAAACAGAGATACATTCAACGAAATAAATATAACACCTTTGACAGATATCTTTCTTGTACTGTTAATCATTATGATGGTGATAGCTCCAATGCTTGACCAGCAGGGACTAAACCTTACCGTTCCGGAAAATGTGGCGCAGGAACAGGTGCAGAAAGAATCCAAAATTATGACAATAATGGTTGATGCCTCTGACAAATTTTACCTTGACGGAATGGAAATTCCATCAGAAAAACTTGAAAGCACAATAAAATCACAGGCTAAAGATTACCCTGACGGACTTTTAATCAGAACTGACGCAGACTCCTCTCACGGCGCTATGGTAAAAGTTATGGACAGCGCAAGAAATTCCGGAATTACAAGCATTTCGGTTGATTCTATTTAAACATTCCAGGATGGATTTTCACCGTCAGCAACTTCAAAGAATTTTTGCATTCTTTCAGATACCGATTTATCCTCTTTTTGCGGAAAGACACTGTTAGGCTTTGTCATATCCGTTTTGGCCATAGCATCAAGTTTGTTAACTTTTTCTTTAATTGTTTCAATATTTATTATTTTCATATTTTCGCTCTCTCATATTTATAAAAAAATTGCAGAACATAAGATTTCAAAAAAACTTATTTTTGTTTACAAATTTAACAATTTTTGTACTTTTGAGTTATAATAAAAAAGTTAAAACATATTGACAGAAGAGAGGTATTTTAATGAATAAAAGTCAATCAGCGGGAATGTATATAGTATTGGCAATAGTTATACTTCTGTTTGGCGCATCGGTTTTTGTATCCGAACCTGCAGTCAAAGTTCAGGAAATTTCATATTCAAATTTTCTTGAAAAATTAAACAATAATGAATTTAAAACAGTAGAAAAAGCAGACGATTTTTTAATTGCGATACCGAAAGCACAGCCGGAAGCAGAGAGTTCAAAAGCTGTAAAAACTCTTGCTCCAACTGCCTCCAATCCATTCGGGACAATAGAAAAAAAATCACAGACATTGAAATATAAAGTTTTGACACCTGCATTTGATCCTGATTTGATGCGAAAGCTTGACGAATCAGATGCTGATATAAAAATAACCAGAGCTACCGATTCTTCCAAAATGCTTGGTAATGTTTTGAGTTATCTCTTATTACCTATACTATTTTTTGTATTTCTTGCTGTTATGGCAAAAAGTATTCAAGCCGGAGGTTCTCAGGCAATGTCTTTCGGGAAAAGCAAGGCAAAAATGCTTCTTGACAGCAAAGTAAAAACAACATTTAAAGATGTAGCAGGGATTGACGAGGAGAAAAAAGAATTAGAAGAAATTGTTGACTTTTTGAAAAACGGCGATAAATATATAAAACTCGGAGCACGAATTCCTAAAGGCGTTCTGCTTGTAGGGCCTCCCGGGACAGGTAAAACTTTGATGGCAAAAGCTGTTGCAGGTGAAGCTGGAGTTCCTTTCTTTTCTATAAGCGGTTCTGACTTCGTTGAAATGTTTGTAGGCGTTGGTGCAAGCCGTGTCAGAGATTTGTTTGAACAGGCGAAAAAACACCAGCCCTGTATTATATTCATTGATGAAATTGACGCTGTAGGCAGACAAAGAGGTGCCGGTATGGGTGGCGGACACGATGAACGCGAACAGACATTGAACCAATTGCTCGTTGAAATGGACGGATTTGATGAAAATACAAATATCATAGTAATTGCGGCAACAAACAGACCTGATATTTTAGATAACGCCTTATTAAGACCGGGCAGATTTGACAGGCAGATTTATATTAATGCGCCTGATGTAAGAGGCAGAGAACAGATTTTAAAGGTTCACGCCAAAAACAAACAGCTTGAACCGGAAGTTGATTTGAAAACACTTGCAAAACGTACACCGGGATTCACGGGCGCCGATTTGCAAAACTTGCTGAATGAAGCTGCACTTCTTGCGGCACGCCATAACAAAGATAAAATTTCAATGGAAGATATTGATAATTCTATTGACAGAGTTATTGCAGGCATTGAAAAGAAAAGCAAAGTTATGACTGATGAAGATAAGGAATTAACTTCATATCACGAAGTCGGCCATGCTCTTCTTGCGAAATTATTGAAAGATGCTGACGAGCTTCATAAAGTTTCCATCATTCCGCGCGGATACGCACTCGGTGTTACATGGACAAAACCTAAAGATGAAAAAGTTCACACTAATAAAGCTAAACTTTTAGCGCAGATTACAGTTTCTTTAGGCGGAAGAGCGGCTGAAGAAATAGTTTACGGCAAAGACAGAGTAAGCACAGGCGCTTCACAAGATCTTATAAACGTAACAAACATTGCGAGAAAAATGGTTACAGCATGGGGCATGTCCGATAAACTCGGCAACATGGCTTACGGAAAAAATCAGGAAAATGTTTTCATGGGCAGAGATTTTGGACATCAGAGAGATTACTCCGAACAGGTAGCCTTTGAAATTGATGAAGAAATGAAAAACATCGTTGATACAAAGTATGAAGAAGCCAAAAAATTATTAAATGAAAACAGAGATATGCTCGAAGCAATTTCAAAAGAACTTCTTGATAAAGAAACAATAGATGCTGACGAATTTCAAGAAATTATGAACAGAGTGGCAAGTGAAAGACAAAGTTAAGTATATACTGCAGATACCTGTTTGCGATGCAGAAAAAAATTTTAATACTGACTGTGATATTTTAGGCATAAAGTTTACCCGAGAAAATTGGGAAAATGAATTAGCGGCTTTTAAAAATCTTCTTCCTAAAATCAAAAAGCCGCTGATGCTCAGAGGGTGCGGTGAAGATTCTGTTGATATGACGCTTATGCCTCAAGTTATGGAAATCCTTGACAGGGAATGCATAATAGGTATTGCAAACGAAAATAATTACAAAAATATTGTACCTGCAGTGATAAAAGGCGGACACAAACTGATTATCCGTACCCCGATTGATATTAACCTTGCAAAAGAAATGAATATTTTAACATCAGATATGGGGCTGGGGTTAGATAAAATATTAATTGATACGGATATCGGAGGACTAGGCTACGGCTTTGAATACGGTTACAGTATAATGGAAAAAATTAAACTTGAAGGAACTTGCTCTGATAATAAACAGGGCGATAAATATCTGAATATGCCTTTAATCTCTTTTGCACCTGAAGAAACAGCCAAAACCAAAGAAGCAAAAGATGAAAATCTCGCTTTATACCTCGAAATTGCTTCTGCTGCGGGAGTACTGGCCGCAGGAGCCGATTACATAGTAATGACAAAACAGCAGGCTGTAAATGTGATGAAAGGATTGGTATGACAGAACTTTCGGGATTACAAATTTTTAAATATCTTCCGGCAGCAAAAAAAACTGAACATACCAATTGCAAGATGTGCGGCTGTCCGACATGTATGGCTTTTGCGCTAAAACTTGCAAAACACAATATTGATATCGAAAACTGCCCTTATGTGTCTGACGAATTAAAAAAAATTTGTGAACAAAATTCAAAAGAACCGCAAAAAACAGTTGATATAAACGGAGTTAAAATCGGCGGAGAAAATGTTTTATACAGGCACGAAAAAACTTTTATCAACAAAACCGCTATTGCTGTCATAATCGATTTATCCGAACCAGGTTGGAAAGTAAAATATGAACAGGTAAAAAATTTTGAAATTACCAGAGTAAACGAACATTTAAAAATTGATCTAATTATTACTAAAAATGGAAACCTGCCGGATTGTATAACTTACGAAGATTATAAAGAATTCCCAATCAAAGAAATAGTTAATGAAAAATTTTCAAAAACATCAGAAGAACTTATTGATACACGCAAAAAAGCCGTTTTAGAAAAAGATGAAAACTATTCATCTCCTGTCTGCGTTTATTTTAAACACACCAAAGATTTAAACCTGCTCTGTGCTGAAGCATCTTATTATATTTGTAAATACGCTAATATGCTTGTTTTTGAAGATTTTGATCCGTATTTGATTACAGCACTTATGACTTTAAGACAAAACATTTTCACAGATCCGCAGAAACCTCTGCAGGTAGAACCTAAAATTTATGAATTTAACAATCCCGATGAAAATTCGCTCATATTTATGACAACAAATTTTGCACTTACATTCTTTGCGGTGGCAAGTGAACTGGAAAGCCTGCCTGTAGCGTCTTATCTTGTTGTTACACCTGCTGAAGGGATGAGTGTTCTGACGGCATGGTCTGCCGAAAAATTCACTGCACAAACCGCCGCAAAAGCTCTTAAAAAATTTGATCTGGCAAACAAAGTCAAAAACAGAAAAATAATAATCCCGGGTCTGCTTGCTCACATGAAAGACGAACTGCAGGAAGAAATTAAAGATTTTGAAATAGTTGTAGGTACTGTAGATGCCTTTGCTATCGGAGATTTTGTCAAAAATTTAAACATCTAATCAGGGGTAAATTCAAGCAGGTCTGATATTTTGCAGTTGAAATATTTACATAATAAGTCTAAAGTTTTAGCATCAAAGGCAGTTGTCTTGTTATTTCTCCAACGAGATAACGTATTCCTGCCTATTCCCGTTTCGAGTGCTATTTCCTTTGCTGTTGCTTTATGTTGCCAAATTAAATCATCAAGTTTACAAACTATCATAATAAAATTATAGATTTATTTTAAATAACTTGACACTTTGCACTATATATGGTATTTTATGCACTATAAAAGAGGCATTAAATTAAAGAAGGTTTATATGATCTTAGAAGCTTTGGAATTATGATGGAGTTTGAGCATTGTTTTATTGGTATGACGAAAAAAATTTTTCTTTGTAATGCAAACGCCATTCAAAATGATATAATCCCTGAAAATACAATATATCAACTCAGAACATGGCAATATGATCTGGCGGATATAATTGAATTTTATTATGCTTTATAGCAAAAAAATTTTTTACGATTTTTATATTCTTATGAAAATTTCAAACTATAAAAATAATCTGAATTTCAACGGACTACACTTCAAAAATGTTTCCCCCGAAGTTTCAAGCGCCCTGAAAAACTCACCTGTAATCCAAAATCTGGGAAACAACTACGATGTTTTTATATCGCAATATGAAAAACACACCTCAGGCGACTTTGGCAAAGCAGTTGAATACGGACTTAAATATAAAATACAGGAAATTGTACCGAATTTATTTCACAAAAAACCTGAATTCAGCGTAAAAGGCTCATCAGATTTTGCTTTGAACCCTGCACTTTACACAAACAGAGCCGATATAGATAAAACCATTACAGATGACCTTATAAATGAAGCCGAACTAATTGACGAAAATTTCTTTAAAAGTTTTAAATAATTTTTGCAAACGACAAAAAGTAATCGGAAATAATATTCACAAGCATCGGCAAAATCCACACCATTATAGCAGCACCAAGAACAGGTTTAAACAGGAAACTGAGCTGAAATACGTTTACCTGAGGGGCTGTTTTAGAAATTACACCTAAGATAATATCCTGCCCGAGCGTTGCAAGAAGAATAGGCGATGCTATCTGAAGCCCCATAAACAATACATTTGACGATAATTCAACCATATAATCCATATTAACAATCTGCTGTAAAGGAATTATTGTTGCATCCAGCGGAAATATTTCGAAACTTCTGATTAAAGCTGATAAAAGCCAGTAAACGCCGCCGAGCTGTATAAAAATAATAAGTCCCAGAAGCTGAAAACATTTACCGACAATCGAAACCTGCGAAGAAGTTGTAGGATCCAGAACCATTGCAGATGAAAGCCCCATCTGCATATTAACCATATCACCGCCTGCATCAACAGCAAGTAAAATTAACTGGGCAATATAACCTATCATTGCCCCGACAACTATATTTAACAGTATTGACAGAGCAAAAGACTCTTTTATAATCATTACATCAGGCTTTGCAACACAGGTTAAAATTATGGTCATCAAAAATATAAGTCCCAGCTTTACCATACCGGGGATTTCTTTACGGTTAAACACAGGAGCAAGCCTGAAAAAACCAATCATACGCGCAAAAATAAATATGCCTGCCGCAAGATAAGCATTGAGCATCGGAAACATTTTCATTAATTCTTCAATGATATGTTCCAAATCTAATTGCCCTCCTTCAAATCATCAGGTCTGTCCAGCGGAAAACAGACAAGATCATCTCCGCTTTCAAAAGTTGTTTTTTCAGGAGTTACTCTAACCTTCACAACAACATCTCTGTCATTTTGTCTTACGGTAATTTCGGCATTACCTTCTCTTTTAGCTTTCACAATAATTGTTTCCTTGTTATTGTCGATTGTGAAAACAGGAACTGCGGACACTATGCTTTCATCACTTGAAAAAACAGATTTAACAGGTTTATCAGACGTTATAATATAATCCTCAAACGCTGATGCCTGAAGGGGTATTAAAACTATTGAAAATAACAATAAAAATCTTTTCATAAATTACCTTCCTAAAATCTGATTTGTCTCAACGAAATTCGGTCTCGGCATAGGTGTCTGCGGACTGGAATAGTATTTAGTTTTTTGCTGCTGATCAATAAAAGGTGTCTTACCCGGATTTTTCATCATTTCATTAATGTCAGGAGTATTTTTAAATTTGTCATTCATTTCATGCTCAAACGGAGTTGTGTATTTAAAATAATCAGCAGGTAGAACGTAAGCATCACTCTTTGAAACTAAATTAAACGCCATTGACATTCCGTCTATCATAAAACCCTTCAGCATATTAATAAATCCGATACCGCCTATTACAATAACAAGAAATACGCCGAGAATTTTTGGAGCAGCCGCAATAGTTTGTTCCTGAACCTGTGTAACCGCCTGTAAAATACCTACTACAAGACCGATACCGGCGGCAACAAGTACGCATGGCATTGAGATTGCAAGCATTATCAAAAAGCCTTTTGCTAAGTATTCAACTAAAACTTCCATTGTTATACCTCTTTGTATATTATGTTATACTTTTACTACATTCATGAAAATTTAATAAACTGTTTTATTGCTTATCTTCCTAACTTCCTATCCTCTCAGCTTCTAATTATAACTTGTAACCAACCCCTGGACAATAAGTGCCCAGCCGTCGACTGCAATAAATATCAACAGCTTGAAAGGCAGTGATATAATAGTCGGCGACAGCATGAACATACCTAATGCCAGCAATATATTTGCAACAACAAGGTCAAGTACAATGAACGGAACAAATATAATAAATCCGATTTCAAAAGATGTTTTTAATTCGCTTATGATGAATGCCGGAGCTACCTGCCAGACCGTAATCTCATCAGGACTTTTCGGCGGCGCGCCTTTTGTTGCTTCTATGAAAAATGCAAGGTCGCTTTCCCTTGTCTGCTTCATCATAAACTCTTTCAAAGGCTTTGAACCTTCATTTATTGCCTCAACAATATTCTGGTTTTTGTGATACGGAACAGACCCCATTTCATACATTTTTTGAAATGTCCCGCCCATTGTATAAAACGTCAAAATCATTGCAAGACCAACAATTACAATAGATGGCGGAACCTGCTGGGTGCCCATTGCAGTTTTGAGCATTGAAAATACTATGACAAACCTTAAAAAACTTGTCATACAGCAAAATACAAGCGGTATTAATGAAAAAACAGTCATTAATATCAGCATTTGCAAAACAGGATTCATATCTTTTATAATCGTATCCATTTTTATTCCTCTAAATGTTATTTATTATATTTTTGAAAACTTTTTTAGGCTGTCCGCTCACATGAGTTTTCGGAAAATTTACTATTGACGGCAGATCATCTACACTGCACTTATCAGAATTTTTCAATATTGAAGATTCCTGTGTCATAATTTTTTGAGACGAAACGGACTGTCCGTCATCAAGTTTTGATATTAAAGATGTCCTGCCGACATCAGAAGCAACAAGAAATCGTTCGCTGCCTGCACGTACTACATAAAGTTCCTTTCTCGGGGCAAGGCTTATACACTCCTCAACATTCAAAAACTTTGATTTTGAACTAACAGTACAGGAGAATTTTTTATATACAAAAACGGCCAAAAAGATAATCCCGACCATCGCCGTTGTATAAACTATAAAATTTATTAAATATCCGCCCATTTTTATCCCCTTTGTTAAACTTTATTTTTACTTTTATATATCTTCATCCTCGAGCTCAAAATCGCTGTAATCAAATTCATCTTCTTCATCGGTGCTTTGACTTTGCAGTTGAGGTTCAGCCGATTCCGGAAGGTTTTCATCAGCAGCAGTTTCCTGAACGTCATCTGCAAAGTCTTCATTCTCAACAGCAGGAGTATTATCTGCACCTTCTTTTTTAGGTGCCGGAGCAATAACCTCATCTATTTTTACGCCATAACGGTCATTTACAATAACAAGCTCTCCGCGTGCAATCGGTTTATCTTCAACACTCAAAGTTACCTTGTTGTCATATATGGATGTTAAATCTACAACCAGACCTTTTTCTATATTTTTTAATTCTCCAAGAGTTATTTTAACAGTATCAAATTGAGCACTCATCTCAACTTCAATACTATCCCAGAGATTGGTATTTTCTCCTGCCATATCTTCATTTCCTCCATCGTTATCAAACGGCATAACCAGCCCCAAATTCGGGTTTAAATTAATATCAGTTTCGTAATCCTTAAATTTTAATACCATGTGATTTATATTACTATCATCAAAAACCACAATATCATCAATTTCAATATTTTTGACATCTATAAGTTTAAAGTGTGTTGTTCCTATTTTAACAGATACATCAATCACGCTTGATGCAAAATCGCCGTAATCAAATTTGTCGCTTTGAGATGTTACGGCTTCAGGATTTAGAAGTTCCTCCGGCAGTGTTATAACAAATTTAGCAACTTTGCCTGAGTCAATATCTTTTACCAGAAAAGTCAAATGAACAACATCAAAATTTGTACGTTTCAAAACAGGCGGGGAAGGGACTAAAAATTGGGAAAGCGAGTTAAACATAAAATCGTTAAAAGAGGTTATTATCTTTGCTTCCAGATCAGTTAATTTGTTCAAATTAAAACGTGAATTCGGTTTGCCGAGAATTTTGTCAAGAATTATCCCGACTGCCTCCTCAGATATACGGAAAAACATGTCATGCAGCTTATCAATTCTTATTTTTGTAACAAAATAAGCTTCCTTATCCATTAAAGTATTAATATTTTTGCTTATTCCAAGCAATATTAACTTAAATCCAGGCAGAAAAAACTCATCACAAGCGGTTTGAACAGCAGGAACATAAGAATTGGCAAACCAGTTGTACTGTGCGTACAATTCTTTATAATCTATTGAATTGATTTTTTCGTTTCCCATACTCTGAATTTTATCCCTTATTCAAGTCTGTAATAATGAGTTTTCCCCATAAATACAATAGAGGATTTGCTAAAACTTCACATCAATCATTTAATGGATATTTTGAAAAAATCAAATTTCTTTATACAATATATTTATGACAAAAAATGTTTATATCCACATACCTTTTTGCAAATCAAAATGCAGATACTGTTCTTTTGTTTCATATCCTCAACTTGAATTAAAAAAACAGTATATAAAAGCCCTAAAAATCGAAATTCAACATTTGTACAAAGGTGAAAAATTGAACACTTTGTATTTTGGAGGAGGAACACCATCTCTATTAACACCTGATGAATTTTTTGAAATAATCAGCCTTTTTAATATAACAGCTCATACTGAAATCACCGCGGAGCTAAATCCTGAAACAGTTACATTAAATTATTTACAAAATTTGAAAAAAATCGGAGTAAACCGATTGAGTTTCGGCTGTCAGACATTTAACGATAAAATTCTAAAACTGATCGGCAGACGACACAATGCTCAAGATGTTGAAAATTCACTGGCTTTTGCACTAGAAGCCGGCTTCGAAAACTTAAGTCTTGATTTTATTTACGGGCTGCCTGAACAAAATATTAAAGACTTTGAAAACGATTTAAAACAGGCTGTTAATCAGGATATCAAACACATATCTTTATACGGTTTAAAAATAGATGAAAACTGCTATTTTGCCGAACACACGCCAAAAAATCTGCCTGATGATGATTTTCAGGCCGAAATGTATCTGAAAGCAATAGAAATACTCACAGATAATAATTTTTTACATTATGAAATAAGTAATTTTTCCAAACAGGGATTTGAATCAAAACACAATCTTAACTACTGGGATAACAATTCATATTACGGCTTCGGGGTAAGCGCACACGGTTACGAGAACGGCACACGTTACAATAACACGCCTGATTTAAAAGAATATATTTACAATCCGCTTTTTCATAAAAATGCCCGTACACTCTCAAAGCAAGAGCAGTTGGAAGAAGAAATATTTCTGGGATTTCGAAAAATGGAAGGAATAAATATAGAAAAAATAAATAAAAAATTTGATATAGATTTCCTCAAAAAGTACACCAATATTATAAATAAGTATATTTCTTATAAGTATCTAAAAGAAACTAATGACGGTTTTGCACTGACTGACAATGGAATTTTAATAAGCAACATAATATTATCAGAATTTTTAGATTAAAAAATCCGATATTTTTAATATCGGATTTTTTATTATTGATTTTATTTAGATTATTGTTTATTTTCACCTTGCGGCTTTGTTTCTGTTTCCGGTTTTGCCTCACCTTGAGGTTTTACCTCCCCCTGCGGTTTTGCTTCAGTTTCAGGTTTTGGATTGACATCTCCTTCTTCTGTCTTTTTACCTCTGACTTTACTCCAGAGCTCTTCACCGCTCTTACCAATTTTATAGAAGAAGTTATTAACTTTTTCGCCAAATTTAAGTTCTGCACCTTCCGCAGCAACCTTTTCAACAATATTTCCTTTTCCAACGGCAACACTCAAACCTACATAGGCAGCAGCAAGCAAGGCCAAAACTGAACCTATAATTGCCGGTGTTTTACTCCTTTTCTTTTCAGTATTTTCTGCCCCGTCTTTTTTCTCAAAAGAATCAGCTGGAGCATCAGCTTTTGGTGCCTGAGTTGTAAATTTACCCGGAGAATTAATCAAATCCTGATGATTAACAGGAGCCGCATCTCCGCGGAAATTAATATTGGAAACAGAACTTATCATTGGAAAAACCTCCTTTATTTACACACTATTATCAATTCAATTTCACACTAAGATAAAAACGACTGATAAATTTATTTTGTCTGAAAAGAAAAAGTTTTTCAATAATTGTTACAAAAATTTACAAAAAAGTTGGAATATTTTTTTTATGAATGTCATCTTATTAAATAGAATAGGAGAAAAAGCATGGTAACAGAACAGGAAACATTAATTTACATTGAAGATCAGGACAAGCACAACGCAAGTGTTGCAGCAAATGCATTTGCACATAAAGATGTTAAAAACAGAGCATATATAAATACACTTGGTGCAGAACTGGCACTAAAATATCTGGCATCAGAAAATATTGATATTTCGAACATTCATAATATCCATTCAATAAAAAAAATTCTTGAAGAAATAGATATCTCAGACATCATGCTCTCCAACATTCATATTGATGTAAGGGTTGTTTTTGATGAAAATGCAATTTTTATTCCAAAATCCCATTTTGAATATAACCTCGTTCCTGATATTTATCTTGTTTTGAATCTTGCTAAAGATTTCTCTCATGTAAAATTTCTTGGATTCTTTGAACCTAAACTTATAAACAAAAATAATGCTAACGAACAATATTATTTTATTGAAAAAGAAAAATTAAGCCCCGTAAAAGATTTAAAGCATTACATAGAAACATTTAACGGTAATACCTATGAGAATCTTGATGAAAAAGATCTAACAAAATGTGAACGTATAATCATTTCAATGGCAGATAATGATATCTCAGAAATTGACAAACGGTATTTAATTAAACAACTGACAAAAAGTGCAGAACTAAGAGACAAATTTTTAGAATACGAAAATTTTGAAACTCTTTCGTATAAAGCAATGACCGATCCTCAGGTAAAAAGAAAAGAGCCTGAAGAAAATATTTCCGTTGATGATGCGTTAAGCCAGCTTGAAAATTTTACGGAAACAAATACTCAGGAAGCACTCGACACTCTCGTTTCAAATAAAACCGACGACATAGAAACTCCGGCTGAAACCGGCAGTGATGATTTGTTAAATGAAATAAGCGAAGCCGTAATTGACGGTACTGCAGCTATTGCAGGCGCTGCTGCTGCAGAAACTTTAACAGATATAACTGATGATACATCACATATTATTGATACTGCCATAGCTGGTATAAATTTGGCTGAAGCAGGATTTGACACAGAAAATAAACCAGAAGATAACGAAAAAATTTTGGATTCAGCATCTGCAATTTCATTTGACAATGTAGATACATCAGAGCTTGATAATATCACTGCTGAATCTGAAAATATTGACGAACAACCTATATCTTTAAATGATGTTGAGGTTCCACAAGAAACAGTTCAGACAGATTTTATTGACACAATAGACAATAAAATTTCCTTTGATGATATCCCTTCACCGGAAACACTAGAAACTCCGCTTCCTTTGAATCTGGATGAAGAAAAAATTTCATTAGACAATATTGATACTGCTGATATTAATACAGAAAATCAACCGAAAACCTATGAGGAAGAAACAATATCTTTAGAGAATATTGACACTTCAGATATTACAGAAGACACTGCATCAACTTCAACACCAGATGAAGCAGTCGTCTCATTTGATGATATTGCACTGAACAACTTAGAAACCGACATTCCTCTGGAAAATGATAATTCAGTTGCAGATAGTATTTCGTCAGAAGACATGAATGAACCGGATATTGCATCCGCTGACACCACTGATGACTTTATGGATGATTCTTTAACACTTGATGACACTGCATTACAAATTTCAAATGAAAATGCTGAAACAAATGAAATTGGAATTGTTACAGAGCCGCTTGATGAAACTGACGATTTTGACGGATTAACATCAATCGAAGATATTAATGATTTAGATTTTAACGAAAATAAAAATAATAATCCATCTGACACCGGCTCAGAAGAACCGGAAATTGTTGAAGATGCAGTTCAATCAACTGAAAAAAACAAAGACGGATTCGGTAAAAGTCTTTTAGATAATCTTTCGGAAGAAAATCTTGACGATATTTCTATAGAGGATTTAGGGCTGAATGATGAAAACTTGCCGGCTCATGCCGAAGCAGAAAATATTTCATCTGATGATTTGTTGTCGCAGGTGGACGATATACTTTCATCATCTCCAGATACCGGCTCAGTATCTGATACTGCACCGAATATAAATACTGATACAGATACAAATGTCTCATTAGATGAAATCCCTGATATATCAGACATAGCAGCAGATACAAATATCGCAGAAACATCAGAGACACAAACCGTTGAATCTTTTAACGAACATAATGAAAACGGGCTAACATCTGATGATTCTGATAGTATGACAGCTATTGATGACCTTTTAAACACGGATTTTTCAAACGACAATGAAGAAGATAATCCCGAAGAAAACGACAGTATCGGAGTATTGTTTAATGACACAGATCCCGTAACTGATGCAGAACTTGACAATATGGAAGAATTTAATCCGGAACAACCGGAAGTTCAGCCACAGCAGACAATACCAGGAGCTGCTTTATATAACAAAAAAACAAAAAATAACAAAAGCATAATACTTGTCGCAGGAGCGCTTATTGCTGTAATTGCAGCAGCATCGGCAGTTATGGTATTCAAACAAAAGAACAGCTCTTCAGCTGATATAGAAGTTCCATCTGCTCAAACTGCAGAAACTGAAATTGCAGAAAATCCTCTGAGCTCTCCTGCTTCTGAAACTACTCAGGGAAATATACTAGCGACAAACGCTCCTGATATCAATGATACAAATAAAAAACAAACCGTACAAACAAAACAACCTGCAAAAGAACTTAAAAATACGGCGCTTAAGCCGAAACAGAGTTCTGCTCAAGGGTATCTTGATGTAAGCAAACTTGTATGGGATGTACCTGATACACTTTCTTACAGTCCTAAAATTCAGAATTACCTGAGAACCGCAGGCAAAAGTATAAAATTATCACTTTCTGCAGATTTATTGCTTGCCAAAGAATATGCCTATACAAATCAGGTTAAAGTAGGTCTAAAGGTAAGCAAAGACGGTGCTGTTCAGGATATTCAAATGCTATCAGGAAGCGGTTCTTCAGAAATTGATAAAATTGTGTTACAATCTGTTAAAGATACTTTAAATGTCGTGAAACCGCCCAGCAGTGAGATTAAGACACCCGATTTCAATTTGAGTCTTACCATATACTTTTAATTATGCTATAATGTGGTAGAACAAGGAAACCTTAACGTGGAATTAGCTCAAGATAAAATAGATTTAATAGAAAAGATAATAAAAAGCGACAGAAAATTCGCGAATAATGAAGATTTGTATGATGATTTTTTTAATGAAACCTGCAAACGTTCATTTCTAATTGTCAAAACAGTTACTTCAAATGAAACACTGGAAGCTTACTTAAAGAAAATAGCAACAACTTCAATTTTAAACGTATTAAAAAATGAAGGAAGATTGAGACGCAGTAAAAGCGGATATATGTCAACCCAGAATGTACCGCTTGAATCCGTTGTAGAATCAAGTATTCCTGATTATTCAAAAATAGAAGTTAATTATGGACCGGTTGTCATTCAGGATACCCCTGAAGATTATGCTGTAAAAAAAGAAATACTTCAGCTTATAGTAAATACTGTTTACGAAATTGACGAACAGGAGCCTGATAAACAATATCTGAAACTATATGATCTCAGATTTGAAAAAGGCATGACACAAAAAGAAATCGCCGAAGAATTATCACTATCTCAATCAGAGGTTTCTAAAAGATTGTTCAAGTTGATGGAAAAAGTTAAACAGACATTCAACTAGGATTTGTAATATAATGAAATGTCCAATATGCAAAAAAACAATTCCAGACAATGTTTTGAAGTGTCCGTATTGCAAAACCCGTACAGGTTTAGTCTGTAAAAATTGCAATACGGTTAATTCCATATTTGACTTTAAATGCAAAAAATGCGGAGAAGAAATTTTAAAACTCTGCCCCAATTGTAACAGCGTAAACTTTCCAAATGCCGTCAAATGCAGAAAATGCGGTTATACTTTTTCGCAGCCGCAAATAAACGATGAACAGCAGAAAATAAAGCTTGAATATCCTGCAAACCTTGTATCGCAGCAGAGCGCAAAAAATATTCTTGTTAAAGGAATTTTATCTTATGACAAAAAAATATTTTCTCTAAGCGGTGAAAAGGGTATAGGAAAAACAGTTGTACTTAAAGCTGTTATGCACGATTTGAAAGAAAGGAATTATTCTTTTCTTTACGGCAAATGCACCCCCATAACCCAGATTACCCCCGGCGGGCTTATTCAGGATATGCTTTTAAATATTTTCAATCTACCCAATTTTTGCCTGAGCAATTTGCAATTCAAAAAAGACGCTTCAAAATTTCTTAAAAATGAATTTCCGGAACTGAATAACAATGAAATTTTTGACCTGATAAATTTCCTTTACCCTTCAAAAGAAGGGAAATTTGAGGATATCTTAACCTGCAAACATACAACATTTGGATTTTTGAATAAAGTGTTTGACAGGATTACATCAAACGAAAAATTTTTGATAGTTATAGATAATTTTGATTTTATAGACGGTTTTTCATACGAATTTATCAGCCGCTATATTGTAAAAGATAATGTCTGGAGCAATTTGAAATTCCTGCTTATATACAATGAAGCAAAACCTGCAAAAGGATATTTCTATTTCCCTCAGACTGGAGATGACAGAATATACCTTGATGTCGGGATTGCACCTCTGGAATTCAAACAGATAAACATGCTTGTTGAACAGAAAAATAAAAAAATTGAGGGATTTCCTGAACTGAATATTTTTGAACTCGAAGAAATATATAAAATAAGCAGAGGCAACCCTTCATATATTAATCACGCTCTTGATTTATGCTTTGACTGCCAGTTGAGCGCTACCGAGTTTGAACTTGCCACTACATTTTCAGGGCTTTTGGAATTCAGACTTGCTCTGCTTGCACATCTGAACCCTGCAGCTTACAATATTCTTCTTGGTTCGGCAATGATAGGCGATAAAATTAACCTTAATCTTATAAAAGAAATATTTGAAGTTGATGACAAAACTTTTACAGACATAATGATTTACCTGAAAAAAATGGATTACATCACACCTGTTAACGAATTATATTGTGAATTCAGCTCGCTTCTTTTATGGGAAACAATTATTAAAACAGCTAAAAATGATATAAATTATACAGAAATTAATAAAAAAGTATTTAAATACCTTACAGGCTTTACGCTAAATTCAAATGCAATTCTCGGGATTTTAGCACAAAATCTTAAGCAGACAGAACTATCATTCCAGATATGGACAAAAAATACACGGCTTGCATCATATATCGGAGACCTGAATTTATACGCAATTTCGCAAAAGCAATCACTTGCACTGATAAATGAATTTGATGAAACCAGAACCTTAAAAATCAGATATAACATAGCCGAACGTCTCGGCAAACTTCTTGCAAATTCAAACCCTCTAGAGGCTATTGAATATCTGCCTGATGCAGTCTCTAATGCGCAGGCGGTAGGGGACAGCCCTAAAGAAATTGAACTTCTTGCATACCTTTCTTCCTGCTGCAGAAAAACAGGCAATTACTTTGGCGAAGTTGAATGCGTTGATTCCGTTCTGAAAAAAGTAAAACCTGAAAATATTGTTCAAGCCGCACTAATCAAAACAACCAAACTTGAGGCTCTTTTAAATATTGGTAACTGCGGACAGGTTATTAACATGATAGATAACGAAATTATGCCTGTGCTTGATCAGTACTTCAATAAAAAACCAAACCCGAAAGATCCGCAGTTTGCATTTATGTACGAAACATGGCTTAAAACATATCTTGTACTTGCAAATGCTCTTGTAATGCAGGGGAATGACAGGTCTTTTGAAATATTGACAATACTCTTTGATATTATCGAAAGAAACCAGATTCAAGACGAACTTTTTATATGCAAATGTAAACTCACACTTGCTTATGCAAACACGATGAAGGGGAATTTCAATAATTCCGAACAGATGCTTGAAGATGTTTTAAAATCTTATCGTGAAAATATTATGGATAATAGAACAATCTTAAGATGGAATTTTATAAATATTTTAAATAATTTCTTCAAAAAGCAGTACACCGGCATTCAGGAAGACCTTTTCCAGATAGTAACATTTGCCAACAACAACGGTGATAATTTTACAAAAAATATATTAAAGACACTGCTCGGAAAACTCTTTAGAGACAACGACAATACAAAGCAGGCAATCGAAATTTATAATGACCAGATAGCATATTTCGCTAAAGAGAAAATGGCATTCGGTGCACTTTTAACATGGTACTTAATTTCTGACGCAACCCTTGTAACAGAAGGACCCGAAAATGCCCTTGAAATTGCAGAACAAGCTCTTGAAGTTGCGCAAAATCCAAAAATTGACAGCTACTTCTTTATTATTTTATTTAAAATGGTAATTGCAAAATGCGCCATTACAACATCCGATTACGAGACCGCAAAAATTCATCTTGATACAGCAGTTACGCTCGCCAAAAGATTTAACCTTAATGATCTTTTATCACGTCTATATATATTGTACGGCAAATATTTTCAGGAGCTCGGGCTTGTAAAATCAGCAGACCAATCAGAATATCTGCACGGGGCAGAAAAAATGTATTCACTTGCTGAAGAACTTATTGTGAAAACCAAAAACAATTCG
>ERZ780117.127-NODE-127-length-38327-cov-5.289794_pt1 | contig 38327 bp, 45 predicted proteins | sample MGYA00510985_ERZ780117 | MGnify/ENA primary metagenome ERZ780117 (study PRJEB29588, sample SAMEA2159553) | human gut metagenome | biome: human gut; feature: human-associated habitat; material: faeces | place: Denmark | collected 2008/2010 ...
CTCAGAGCCGAGGCCCACTTCCTGCTTGGACGGCAGGAAGAAGTCGTCGGTCACGGTTTCGCTGCCGCCGCCGTCCGTTGTGGGCTTCGCCACGGTCAGCGTGGTTGGCAGGATCGCAGCCAGGAACTGTGGAGAAAAGCCGGTCTTGAAGCCCGCCTCGGTGTCGTATGCGTTGTAGCCGCTCCAGACGTAGCTGGAACCGGGCGCGCGGGCGTAGCTGTGGTGCGCCTGGTACCAGTTGGTGCCGGACTTGTTCAGCCACTGGCGGATATTCGCCAGGCTGTAGCGGTTGTTCCCGTAGTTCTGTCGGTCGCTGTTGCCGCCGCTCTCCTTCGCGTCGAAGGCTTTCAGGCACAGGATCTTTTCCGCGGCCAGCGTCGTGCTGTTTGCGGGATAGCCCGCGTGATTTTTGTCCGCGATCTGGAAGCCCACGGGGACGCCGTAATACTTCGACAGCGGGTCGCGTACCTTAGCACCCACGGCCAGAGTGCTGATCTTCTTGGACATGTTCGGGTCTCCTTTCAAATATTGATAGGAATTGCTGATCGTATTTTGCCACCAGCTGCCTGCAATCCCCGTGCAGGGCATGGGCGCGCCAGCTGGTGTAGCTCTCCGCGATCTTCTCGCGGTCGATCTCGCCGCGTTGGTAAAGCGCGGCATACTTTCGCAGTTTCCGCTTCATGCGGTCTCTGCTGGATTTACGCACCTTGCGGATCACACGCCCGGCGTCGTCGATGTAGGTGTGGAAGCCCAGGAAGTCCAGGCCGTTGCGCAGCGGGAAGATGTTTGTCTTTTGATTCAGCTCCAGCCCGCGCTCGGCCAGGTGCTGCCGGATCACCACCAGGGCCTCCTGCAGCCGCTGCTTGCTCTCGCAGATGATGTAGAAGTCGTCCATATATCGGCCGTAATACCGGAAGCGCAGCTGCTCTTTGCAGAGGTGATCCAGCTGATTCAGATATAGCAGCGCGAAGATTTGGGACGATTGATTCCCGATGGGGATGCCCAGCGGGTCCGGCGTGCTGTCAATGATCTGGCAGGCAAGCGCCAGACAGTCAGGGTCGTGCAGATACTTCGCAACGTCCTTTTTCAGCACGTCGGGCCGGATGGATTGGAAGTAGTGGCGGACGTCTGCTTTCAGCACCCAGCCGTCAGCAGAAAAGCCGTTTTTGCGGTAGTATTCACGCATGAAGTCGCGCAGCCGATTCAGCCCGAAGTGCGTGCCTTTCCCCACCTGGCTGCCGTAGTTGTCCAGGATGAAGGGCTTGGTCAGCGCGTCATAGAGGACCTGATCGCAGAAGGCGTGCTGGACGATCTTGTCCTTGAAGCTGTTCGTCTGGATCAGGCGGCGCTTCGGCTCGTAGACGTAGAACGCGCGATAGCCGCCCGGCCGGTAGGTCCTGGTCTGCAATTCCCGCTGGATCAGCGCGACAGCCTCCAGCGCCGACGCTTCCACCTTGGCGACGCTGTTCTTCCACCGCTTGCCGCGGCGTGCTTTCAGATACGCGTCGTACAGGTTTCCCCATTCACATATTCTTTCGTAGTCTTTGCCCATAGTGGTGAAGCACCGCTGGCAGCCCAGCGCCGCGCAGCTGCGTGGTGCCAGGCGTCGGTGCTATGTGTTTATCCTCCTTCCGTTGGATAGGATAGGCTTTCCTTTGATGATGGGCCTCTGCTTTCGCCGCACGGGCTACTCGGTCTCGGTAAATCCATCGAAGCGGCAGGACGCCGACGTTGCCGTTGTACGCGTTGTTGTTGTTCTCGCTGCCGTCCGAATTGACGTTGCGGACGTTGTTCGCGTTGCCAGAGTTCGGGGACCGCAGCCGCCAGTTCCAGTGCATATAAAGCCTACCCTTTCGGTTTTGCGGGTCTCTATCTGAATCGCGCGGCGTCTTTCTTTCTCCAGGCCGCTGTCATGTACTTCACGTCCAGCACCCGCTTCGTCCAGAACTCGCAGGCGCGGTTGTCGATCTGCCCGTGGGTCTTTGCGATGTCCAGGAAGATCAGCAGCATCTTGCAGCCTGTCAGTGCAGACGTTTGCAGGTCGAAGCGCACCATGCACAATTTGGCGCGCCGCTGCGGGTCGGTTTCGATGGCGGGGTTGATCTCGTTTGCTTCCACGATGGCCTCCAGAACGTCCAGTGCCTTCTCGTCGATCCGGTTGGATAGCGTGAAGCGAAGCCGCTTGTCGAACTTCTTCGTCCGGCTCATGGTCTCGTCCACCAGGTCTCTGGCCTTCGTGATGATCGTCAGTTCCTGGTCTTTGCGCTCACTCAATACAGGCACCTTCTTTCGCGGATAATAGCAACGGTTTCAGCCGTTGGCCCTTCGATTTCGTACACGCCGCCGCCCAGGATGCGCACCTCCGCAGGCGCGCCGTCCGGCCCGGTCCCGCAGATGCGAAGCGGGCCGCCCTCGCAGGGGCAGGGCATAGCGATTTCAGTAATAAGGGATGCGATCAGGCAGCTGGCCTCGCTGTCGCTGCAGGCGATCCTGATCATGCGGAAACGTACTGGCCCGATTTGTTCCAGACGCCGTCCGCCACAGAGACGTTGGACAGCGCAGCGAAGTCCAGGGCGAAGTTGATGCCGCCCGGCATGTCGCCGCTGATCAGGTCCGTCAGCAGGTCGATGCTGTTCTGGTGGCTGTTCAGCAGCTCCTGCAGGCCCTGAATGTCCGCGATCACATGGCTGTGCGTCACCAGGGCGTACTTCTCCAGCTCTTTGCGGCGGACCAGCCCTTCCGGGCTGATCACGGCCGTAACGTTGGCGACATTGCTGACGATCATGCTGATCTCCATCGTCAGCAGTTTGCCGACTACGTCTCCGGCCGCGCGCATCTGCACGGGGTCGTCCTGCATGGGAACGTAGCAATAGACCACATCGCCCTCGTCAGGATCAGACGCCAGCAGCGCAACTTCCTTGGCAAGAAACGCCGTTTCCACGTCGTTGGACAGCACCTGCAGCACGACCTTGACTTCGCCCGCTGCGGGGGTGCTGATGGCGACGATGGTCGCGTCCATAACGTAGGACGCCAGCGCCGTCATGCTGGCGGGTGGGGTTCCCGCAGGCAGGTCGCCGCTGCCGATCTGCGCGCCCGTGATATTCAGGGTGCTGTTCGTTGCCAGGATTTTGCCCAGCAGCGCGCGGCCCTTTTCGGTGATAACAGATCCTTCTGCCATGTTTTAGTCCTCCTTTGTTTTGATCTGCATTGTGATTTCCTCGAACAGCGCCACGCCGATGCCGAAGCGGCCCGCGGTGGCGAAGCTGTTCGTGTATGGCGGGATGGTCAGCGTGATGTCCTCCAAAAGTGTGGCCCCCGCGTAGACCGTGCCGCCCGTCTTCACCGGAGTGCGGAAGTAAATCTCTTTTCCGACGCCCGCGGCCATGATCCGCTTGATGATCGGCGCGGTGTTGGCCGCATACGCGATGTACTCCGGCGCGATGTTGTTTTTCTCCATCGCGCCCACAAAGGCACTCTGAAGGAATTTGATAGGGCAGATGGCACTAAAGGCAAAGATGGCGCTGAATAGCGCATAAGCCACCATCATGGATTTCATCGTGATTTCTTTTCGGCCCATAACCAGGAAGTCACAGATGACACCGCCAATCACCAGACCGATGGGAATGAACCAGAAAGCGCCCACCAGCAGGAACAGAATAGCTTGAATGGCGGCGCAGATGGTGAATACGCCCTTCTTTGGCACCTTGGCCAGCAGAAGCATCATCACGATACCGTTAGGAATAGCAACAACAGACGGGTAAAACACATTGGTCACCGGGCCAGCCACACTCATAATGGTGCTGATAATCATGCAGATGATCCACATAAGGGCGGTCAGAACGCCGATGAGAATAAAATCTTTCGCATTCAACTTTTGTTTCATGCTCATGCCTCCTCACTTTGTTGGATAATAAAAATGTGATGCAGTTAGCAATATCTAACCACATCACATAGAATATCAGTTATCGCAGACTAATCCAACCCAAAACCTACCCATTTTGACCCAAAAACGGTTGAACGCCTATTTTTTTGTATCATCAAAGTAACTTCCTCGGTAATTCTTTGGCGCTACCCCATATTTTTTCTTAAAAGCCGCCGCAAAATTGCTGGGCTTTCCATATCCAACAATCGCGGCAATTTCGCTTACATTCCAGTCTCCTTCCAAAAGCAACTGTGCCGCCTGTGTTAAACGCTGCTCAATAATATATTGATGGATTGGCATACCGTAAAATGATGAAAAGCCGCGTGTCAATTTAGTTACGCTCAAATGTACCAAACGGGATAATTCTTCACATGAGGGCGCAAATGCAAGTTGACTGTCTATGATCCGTTTGGCCTCCATAATGGCAGTCCTTTCGGTCTTAGACATAGAAATATTTTTGCCCATCAAAATATCTAATTCAAGCACTTCCCCCAAATAAATAGACAACAATTCCAGCAATTTACCATCCAAATACAAATAACCCAATCCACCACGATATTGTGTAAAGCGGCTTGTCTCTGCTAAAATCTGTTCCATGATGGGTGTTACCGGAACTTTTGATATTCCTGTCAAGAGCTTCTTCTCATAAGCAGTAACCTCCTGTCCGTCAAAATAATCTGAGAGAAGCTGTGAGAAATAAGAAATGGGGATTTTAATGCTTTTGAATGAAAAGTCGCTGTCTTTTTTGTAACAAATATATTCGGTTCCACCGTGTCCAGCATAAATGCATGACTCATTCTTTTGGATAGTAACAGAATGTTGCTCATCCATAATTCCCCAGGAAATTCCATCGTTCAGGCAAAAAATGATTTGTATATATTCCTTACTGACAGGGCCTTGCACATTCATATCTGCCTGGTAGCACATTTGCCAGTCCGAAAGAATAACTCCATGTTTGATCTTAGTTTGAGCAATTCTTCCTCTCCCTATGTCAGATGGAATATCCATCAAGATTGTCTGGGGAGAATTTGCTATGAGGTCATTATATAATTTGCCAAGATAGTGGCTTCCATGTGTCATAAAGTATAATCCACCTCGCTTTTGGTTAGTCGAAACTAATCACATAATACTTTATATCTGCTTGGTAGTCAAGGCGGATGTAGCATATCTAAGAATTATAAAATGAAACAAAAGCGCATATCACATCATTCCCAGTACATCCTATGAACAATAGAATGTAAGAAGGTGCTCCCAGCATTTAAAAAACGGAGCTGCTGCCACTCAGGGCAAAAACAGCTCCGCTCCATATTCACTTTCAGAACATATCTTTCATCGGCTCATCTGCCTCTAAGCTGCTTCCCTGCGGCTCTGATTGGGGCTGCTGATGAATATCGTCCTGTTGATCGATTCTTCTGGCATATACAGCAGAAAGCCATGCCTGATAATGAATTTTTGTTACCTGAAGCAATTCACATAGGCTCTCAAATGTCATACTGATTGCCACATGGTTTTCCGGCTTATTTCCGAACCTTGGCACAATTAAACCTTTCTCATTCGTCTGCCCCGGTCCACTGTCAGCCACCAGCAAAAAATCCGATTTACTGCCTGCCAAAAGCTGCGCTGTCCTTGATAAACTCATTCCATCCGGACGTGATCTGCCAATCTTGGCAAGTTTTTCCGCCGATGTGCCACCCAAAGACTGATAGATTGCTTCCTTAGAACCATTTTTCTTATGCGCCTGCAAAAGGTATCTCAGTTCTCCAGATTCTGCTTTTCGGCATAATTCCAATAATTCTGTCATACTGAGATAAATATGGATATTGTTGGTCTGCCGCTGTCCGGCCGGCCGGTTCATATCATAGGACGCAAAGACCAAATGGGCTTTTCCATAAGAAAAAGCATCCCATAAACTTTCAACAAAGCATCCTCTGGCATCCTTCCGGATGATCTGAGTCAGGTTTTGTTTATCACTCATCGTTCCCACCTTCCTCAACCATCGCAATAAATTTGAAAACCTTCTGCGCATTTTCTTCAAACTGAGGCAGGAACTCCTGTTCCGTATCATAATTCCGATACAGCCCGATATAGGTTGCTGACCAGAGCATCTGCATTATGTTCTGGCTGATTATTTTTTCTTTCTTCCGAAAAATTACTCCTAATTCTGTAACCGCCTTCTGCCACTGAATAAAGAACTCATCCTCAATCGGAATATTAAAGGCACCAAGCCACTCCCGAACTGTATGAGTTTCTGTATCATCGCCGCATCCCGGATTAATAAAAATGTATTGAATCTGATCTACAGTGATTTGGGAAGACAAGTCATCTCCCGGTTTGAAGATCAGGCCCCGTCCAATCGGGAACATCGCGCAAACCGTCGGTTTGGCATTATGGACTGCACACTTTCGATCTTTCAGCAGCGGGCATCGCTTAATTGTTCCACGCGGCTGTATCCTGACAATAGGAATCCGTGAGGCTTCTCCAACATAAACATCACAATACTGAGAAACAAAGTCATTCGGTGTGATCTTTAGCTCCTTTGACATATTGTAAAGATCTTTCGGGGTAAGAAGAATATCCTCCCGGTTGATGCAGCACTTGCCGCACATTGTACAATGAAATTTAAACGGCTCATCCACACCGATTTTCATTTTCTCAAAATTATCCACGATTTCTTTTAATCTTGTATCCATAATAGCATTTCCTCCATAAAGATAGAGGCACCGAATCCCGATGCCCCTGTTGTGTCATACTGACCTGTAAACAATTTTCAATAACCTTTATTTTTCCTGCGCCAAAGCCCTGAGTGCTTCCATGAGCCTGTTTTGATTTCTCCGGAACTGCGGAGTAAATGGCTGATCCAGGTCAAAATCCGAATACTTATATCGAAGAAAACACATCAGTGCCTGCGACATCCGGCTTTGTGGAACCTTTTCCAGCAGCAACGCCATTTCTCTGGCCAACCCCACATCAAGCTCCCAGAAATCATAATCTTCCTGGTTGCAGCGCCTCCGTATCCATTTTTTCACAGACATCAGAGGGCCTACATAATGATGGGTCTGTTCCATACTAAGATATTGCTCCTGCCCGCCATAACCATCTGGCCCAACGGATATGGGATAGGTGCGGCATGCCTTTGGCTTTTCCTTATGGATCGTACACCGATTCCCTTTTAAGAAGATGCAGGCATCCTCGTCCCCCACTGTCTTCAGCATAAAAGCCATATAACCAGACTCATGCAAAAGCACAGGTTCCGCATATAACTCCAGAACGTCGTCCATACTCCTGATCCGTTTATCTTTATTCCTTAGAAAACATGCCAGGCGAAACGCATCCAGACTGTCTATTGGAACACTTTCTTTTACATGCCGGCAACATGCGCCACACATCTGGCAGCGGAACGGAAAATGATCTGAGCCGGTGACAGGAACCATCTTTTTCAAAAATTCTTTCATTTTGATTCCTCACTCAATCCCAAGTTGCGCGATGAGGCACAAATTCTAACTCAACCGCCTTGGAAACCGCCTCATCCGGCTCGCCATAAAAATCATTGTTGTATTTCGTGCGAATAGCCGGCTCACTATCCTTAAGCGGATCGACATCCACATACAGTCTCCCATTAGATTCATAAACGGGTCTGCTCCAGTCATCGCAGCCTTTGTATTTCAAAATCAGTTTTTTCATTTCCATTCCTTTCTGTATCTTACAGATACTCATACATAATATTTTGGCTTTTACACCACTGTTCAGCAGCCCCAAAATGTGCATCACTAAAAGCAGAAAATCTGCGTTTCCGGTAGCCATTCTCCCTATACACATAGAATACCGATTCCGGAATCTCCCGAAAGCCTATGTGAACAAGCAGAACCTTCGGCCGAGAGAGAAATATCACTTCCCGCCTGTGTTCTTGCCCACAGGGCCAATACATCAACCGATATCCAAGCTGGCACTGGCTATATCGGCATCTGGTTAAGATAACTTTTGTACACCAGAACATACTTACCCCAGCACCGCCGCGGAAAATGACGTGGGATACGCCGCACTTGATCTTTTCTTCCTGCCTATAATCGTGATTGACAATCGGAAGCATGGCCCGATTTTTGTCAAACAGAATCTTTTTATATCCTATCGGCTCACAAAAATAAAAATCATTTTCCCCTGTGGAAGCCGGAATTTCAACCACATCTGATACAGACATGGAACGCCCCCTGTATCCTTCCGGATGCGCAATATTAAAGATCGTAAAAATATCCTGCAGGCTTTGTACCTCTAGTTCTCCGGAAAACACGGTTTCATAGAGTTCAGCAGGCACTTGATGATTACTGGCCTGCAGGATCGCTTGCAGGTTCCGAAACATCAGATGGTCGTTATCTAGTTCTGGTATGATTTGATATAATGTCACATTCATAACATCTGTCCTCCCACACAAAGATCATCTGTTTCCAGCAGCTGCAGGCAGTAAGGCGCCATGCAGCACGGTTCCTCTGGAAAATGGTTGTACTTATCCGGAATGATGACACGAAGCACCTGTCTGCCGGTTTCTTCAAACTTCATCAAACGCACATCGCAATCTTCAAAGATTCCAGACACCATATCGCCGTCACAAAATCGCCGCCCGGACTGAACCATCAGACCAAGGGTGTTTAAAATGTACATAATTCCTTCGTTGGGCAGGCGCAATACCAGTTGAAAGTCCATATGACCATACCGGTCCATTCCATGTGTATGTGCGTTGCAAAGAAACGGCAGGAATCCAATTTCGACCTTACCGCACTCCTCGCAATAGCCATTGGCACAGCAATGGATGATCCAATCTATTTTTTTACCCATGCTGCTCCTCCTTTTTCCAAAGCACTTCATTCATAATCTGCATGACAGCCTGCAGTTCCTGGTCATAGCTTCGCCAATCTTCCAGAAAAACGGCAATATCCTCCGCCTTACAAAGGCAGGCCTCTTCCGGGATGAAAATTTCTCCATCGTCCGCTTCTGCTGCATCATAAGGCAGACTCAGTACTCCTTCTCGTACCCAAATCAGGAAGGTTCCAAGATGATTTCCATCACTGATCGGATATGACCAGCACAGCTCATTCTGCCACTGCTCCCGATATGCTGCACAGAAATCCATTAAAGCAGCATGTGTTGCCCCATTTTCTTCCAGATAAGCCAAAAGTTCTGTTCGGGATTTGAGTTTGTCCATGGGGATAACCTTTCCTGGCAGCCAAAATTCTCCTTCCGTTTTTTTAGGAAAAGCGTCTGCCTGTACGCGAAAGTTAATCAGCCATATTTCATCCGGTGTAAACAACTCACACTCCCATGTTGCGGTTAAAGCATCCTGTAACAGAAACTGCGAAAGCTCCATACTCAATGAAAAAGAGCTGTCATCATCGACCGGTATGGCATCCGGGCAGGACTCTGCGTCGGCTCCTACCGCGCACATCAGCGCCTCAATTTCTGCAATCGGGAAACGATATCCCACAGCAACAGCGCCCCAGTATGTGGTATCTTCCCACCGCGCCATACAACGGACCTCATGTCCAAGAATTTCGCTGACTTTTTGCGCCAAAACCCACGAAACCATATCCCACCCCATTTTATAGGCAGGATACAGGTACTTATCCACGCTCTGCTTCTTATTCCTTTTCATCTTTGTTCCTTTCTGCCTGATAACGGCTATTTTTCTGGTTCACACTCATATCTGCCCCACCTCCCGCTGGCCAACGTATGCCATCGGTACAGTGAGCATCAGCGTATATCTCGTATTCATAGTTTCAAAACGGACCTCTGAAGGCGAGCAATGTTTTACCCGCAGTACAGTAGTGGTCCAGCGTGTTCCTGTCTCCTCATAGATAAAGGCTGGCATACCAACCTGAATCGGCGCCGCCGGTATCCCTCTGATTTCCTTTTTATTTTTCTTCATAAGCAAACCCTTTCTTTAAAAGCGGCGGAGCTGTCATCGCTCCGCCTTGATTCTGCCTTTTCAGGCAAGCATATCTTCAAATTCCTGTTCGGTCAGAGTTTTCACACCCAGCTGCTGCGCTTTCGCCAGCTTGCTGCCTGCTTTTTCTCCCACAATCAGGTAATCTGTTTTCTTGCTTACGGAAGAAGCCGGATGAGCGCCTAAAGACAGTAACTTCATCTGGATGCCATCACGCGTATAATTTACAAGTTTTCCGGTAGCCACAACGGTTTTTCCCGCAAAGGGATTCTGTGTATTGTTCATAATCATATCCTCCTTTTGAAATGTCACTTTAGTAAGCAGCGGCCGCCAGAGTTTTTCCTCCTCCTTATCCGCATACCACTGATAAATGTTGTTGTTCATCGTCGGCCCAAAATCGGGAAGCTGCGTAAAATCAAAGCCTTCCCGAATCGCCTGTTCAAATGCTTCCCATGAACCTTTAAAGTACTGATCCAGATCCCGGCCGGCATGCCGTCCCACCATGGGTATACCCAGACCGGCAATAAATCCGGCCAACGTGCAGTGGCGGCTTTTTTCAATCGATGCCTGAAGCCGTTCATAAGATTTCACACCGAAGCCTTCGCTCTCGATAATTTCTTCCCTGTACCGCTTAAGATCATAAAGATCACCAAAATTCCTGATCCATCCATGCCCAATGAATTTTTCCAACGTGACTGCAGAAAGCCCTTCTATGTTCATCCGGGTCTTTTCGCAAAAATGGGCAAATTTCTGGACCAGCTTCGCCGCACAGTGTGGATTCTTACAGTATAACTGCCGGGTGCCGCCAACCGTCCGCCGGACAGTTAAAGGCCCGCCACAACACGGGCAGCGCATCGGCAATGAATAGGTATTGGACTGGGTTTTATTATCCGCGATCTGCGGTATGATCATATTGGCCTTATAGATATGAATGGTATCTCCTTCACCAAACTGAAATTCATCGAAGATATCCAGATTATGCAGGTAGGCACGGCTCACAACGGTCCCATCTATATTTACAGGATCAAATAATCCGGTAATGCTTACCATACCGGTTCTGGTCGTTGCCAGCTCCACACCACGGAAGCGAGTTTCATAAAGTTCATCGCTCCACTTCAACGCTATCAGCCGGTTTTCATGGTGTCCGGTAGCTCCCAGGCTTTTTCCATAAGCAATGTCATCGTACTCCATGATGATCCCGTCCACTGGATACGCAAACCGTTTTGGATCAAATTGATCCAGCATCTTGCGGACCATCTGGTCATCATGTTCGGAATCCAAATAGCAGTATGGCACCACTGAAAAACCATTGCGCTCCAAAAACTCCTGCTGATTCATCTTGCGGTCTGGTGCCAGCGCATCGCTGACCAGATCAAATGCCCAAAATTCCAGCATACGTTTTTTAGCCTCGCCGGCGTCCAGCTTACGTGTACTGCCGGAAGCCAGATTTCTGGGATGCCTGTAATCTCCTCCCAGACTGAGATTTACCTGCTCAAAATTCTTCCACGAAATGACGCCTTCACCACGCACCTCAAAAGATTCTTTTGTGGGTATGGAAAGCGGAACATTTAAAAAGGTCCGGACGGTATGTGTCACATCCTCGCCTATAATGCCATCCCTTCCACGGGTAATGGCCTGATAAAGCTCGCCGTTTTCATAACGCAGCACCAATGTCAGGCCGTCCATTTTCCAGCTGATGACCACCGCACGACCCCTGGCAAATCGGATCAGATCTTCAATGGATTTGGTCTTATTTGCAGACAGCATGGGCTTTGTATGCGGAACGGATGTCAGTTCTTCCAGAATTTCTCCGGACACCCTCTGGGTTGGGGACCCCGACAGGATCAAACCCGTCTGCGACTCCAGCCTCTGAAGCTCCTCCGTATACGCATCATATTCCCTGTCTGTCATACTGGGATTGTCATCCCGATAATAGGCAATATCTGCAGCGCCTAAAAGATCAATCAGTTCCCTCATCCGCTGAAGGGATGTTCTGTTTTGATTCGCAGCCATGTGCCTCCTCCTTTTCTTCTTTCTCATGCAATATCATGTTTACAACACTCCTCTGTCGAAAATTATTTATAAAAACGGGTCGCCAGACGGGCTCCCCGGGAAAAAGGTTGGGGGAGCCTTGCGACTCCGATCTATATAAAAAAAGCACCCAAAGAGTATGATTAAAAACTCCATGAGTGCTTTTATGGCTCAAAGCCAGTTATTATGAAATTATTGGACGGAAGTCCCACTCCCGTTCTCCTGATACTGTGCTTCTATAACAGAAGCAGAAGACATCTACTATTTTATCCATACGGAAACAAAAAAAGTGCCTGAAAGAAAACCTCTCTCAGACACTGTGCAACCGGATAACTGTTATTGCTCACTGGCAATTCTGATACTTACATATAAACTATACCATTTTCCTTAAGGTTTGGCAAGTGATCAGTTTCCATTTTTATTCGCCCGCCTCCAGCACAGGTGATTGAATCTTTATAATATCTTCAATCTTAATGCAGGTACCATCTTCCAGCTTAAGAATACCTTCAACATCATCCAGCCTTTTGATTGTGCCTGCAGCTGTCACATAAGCCCCGCCTTCCTTTTTCTGATCCGCCTGAAAATAAGTAATGGATACTTCCGCCTGTTCATGGATATGCTCTGCCAGATGATCCAGCTGCCGTTTGATTTCTTCCTGGCTGTTTTCACTCAGCTCCAATCTCGGAACTGTCTGTCGGGCCGTTTCTTTTATGACTGCTCCATAACCAGTCAAAGCCGCAAAAGGTGAGAACTGGGCTGCCCGCTCTTCCATGCGCATCTGTGGATGCACACTGGAAACGTGATGAGGCATATCGATCATATCATCATAAGGTCCACTCATGCTTTATGCCCTCCAATCTGACCATTTCGTTCTCTGGCTGTTGCGCCATCCTCAAAGTTCATACCACGGAGAATGGCATTTTTCCCATACTTTTTCTTTATGTCCAAAACAGCCTTCTGCCATCGTTTCTCCCGTTCCTGATCGGCGGCATCCTTCTCCTTCTGCTTCTCTATAGCATCATAATCCGTAAATAACTCCATCTGCTCAAAATGTTCCTCCTCCGGCACCAGAGATTCATCTATCACATGGGTGGCCGTTAAATACAAGCGCCGAACCAGCAGATCCGGATTTACAATCCTCTCAAACAGTTCTGTGGCGGCAGCCATCAATAATTTTGTCGAGGATGTATAGTGTTTCAGATTTTCCGTTCCATGCGCATGCTTTGGGATAGAACGTCCATAACGATCTTTCGATATTTCTCCCTGATATTTCTTACCACTCCCAGATCTCTGCAAATTTTCCCGATCATATCCCACCGTCAATACCAGCTGCTTTGTCACCAGTTTCTGATCCACCAGATCCAATGACAGCATATCTGCCATTTCCCGAAGGACCAATCTGGCCTTATCATAAGGATAGGGGCAAGAAAGTACCTGTCCGGCCCCAATGCTGTTGGAAGCCGGTTTGTATGCCTTGATGTCAGAAATGGTACAAGGCTCCCATCCCCAGGCATGATCAATGAGCAGCTCTGCATTAACACCAAACAGCCTGTATAATAATTCTTCATTATAATAGTCTGTTTCTTTTCCGATAGAACAGCGGGCAATATCGCCCATCGTGAATAGTCCGTTTTCTTCCAGCTTTTTGGCATATCCTTGCCCTACCCTCCAGAAATCGGTCAGGGGACGATGGCTCCAGAGCAGCTGCCGATAACTTCTTTCATCCAGCTGCGCAATCCGCACTCCATTGGCATCTGGCTGGATATGCTTCGCTTCAATATCCATGGCCACTTTAGCCAGATACAGATTTGTGCCAACTCCCGCCGCTGCAGTAATTCCTATGGTTTCCTGAACGTCCCGGATCATCTTGGCTGCCAGTTCACGGGCAGTCATCCCATACGTCCCAAGGTATCCGGTGACATCCATGAACACCTCATCAATGGAATATACATGAATATCCTCTGGAGCAATGTATTTCAAATATACTTCATAAATTTTTGCACTATACTGCATGTAAAGAGCCATCTGCGGCGGTGCCCCCAGATAATCCCCCGCCAGTGTCGGAGATGCTTTAAGTTCCGGCGCCTTCCATGAGATTCCTGTTAATCTATGCCCGGGTGCTGTTCGCTTTCGCTCCTCATTTATGGTTTTGACTCTTTGGACAACTTCAAAAAGTCTGGGGCGCCCCGGTATACCATAACTTTTCAGAGACGGGGATACTGCCAGACAAATGGTTTTCTCAGTACGGCTTTGGTCCGCAACAACCAGATTCGTTGTCATAGGGTCTAAACCTCGTTCAATACATTCCACCGACGCATAAAAAGATTTTAGATCAATGGCAAGATAAACTCGGTCTGACATGTCTCCACCTCTTTCTTATCTAATCGAACCAATACAGGATTGTCTGTAGGCTTTAAGGGTTTCCAGTGTCCGCAACCGGTTTCTTAGCATCTCTTTTGCAGACTCCAGACGCTCCTGCTCCTTCTGAGCCTCTGTACGATCATCTTCCAGTTTAAGCTCTGGGAATATCTCATTTGGTGTTTTAAAATACTTTTTCTGTTCTTCTGCCGGAAGTGTACGAATCCTCTCTATATCAGCGGCCGCATCCTCAAGTTTTTTCCGCTCTGCCAAAACTTCCTCCTCGGTAAAGCCCCAGAATGTCATATCATAGATAACAGCCGCACTAAGTTTCGCTGCCCCTACTTTAGCCACATTTTGGGGATCAACCTCATATCCCAGTATTTCTTCCCATGGGGAAAGCTCAAACCCATAGTTTTCCGGAACGCGCAGCTGGGATAACAAGTGCATGATCTCCTCCAAAGCGAGATTATCCAATGAAGATCGATCCGGTACTGGATTCTGCAGCTTAAAGAACTCCTGAAGTTCACATTTTTCAAACAGCGATGCGTCCAGATATTCTTTGCCTTCGTCCATATAAGTAATACCTAAAACCACGTATCCGGTATCTATTGGTGTTTTTTTCTTCAGATGATTAATAAATGCGGTATGGTTACGGGAAATTTCTTCCCTCTCGTTCTCATCCACACCGCACATCAACATGATCTCTGAAACAATTTCTTCCACCGGACACAATTCGATTAAATCTTTGATAATCACTCTTTTGTGCCTCCCATTTCTGAAAAGGCCAGCCACTTTGCACCATAAAAGTCCATATAAAATCTCTGGCCAACCTCATTCTCAACATATCGCCCTTTCCTATGGTACCAGCCACGCAGTTCCTCCCGAAGGGCATGATCTGCCGAAATAGGCTCGACCCATACCTCATCATACTCCTGCAGCTGATCTTTTGGAATCGGTTCCTGTTTCTGTGCCGCCGGGAGCGCGTAAGCCGGCGGGATAATAAAAACTTCCTTCACAGCTTCATTTTGCATCACCGAGCCATCGGCAAAGCGCAGACATTTTTCTACTGCATCCACAAAGGCCCAGCCTTTTTCCGGTACATATACCGGTGTCTCATGTAACGCCGGCAGCACCGAAGGATCTACCGGTTCTATCCAGTCCTTTCTCGGATCACTTTCTGTTGTCAGCCCCAGAAGAAAATCGGTCGAGACATGATAATACTCAGACATACGGATCAAGCCTTCGATCGAGGGTGCTTTTCGTTCACTTTCCCAACTGCTGAGTGTAGGCTGTGAAACGCCAAGCTCTTTCGCAGCTGCAGTCAGAGCGATCTTTTTCATTTTTCTGGCCAACTTATATTGACGAGCCACAGCATTCCCTCCTTTACTTCAAGATCACCCATGTTCCTTTTCGATCAGACCCACTACGCCGGATAAGTCCTTTATCCTTTAATTTCTTTATTGTCCGACTAACAGTGGATTTAGAGACTTCTGCTAAACCTGCAATCTGATCTGCAGATAAATCTGGATTGCGTCGAATCACCTCAAAAATTACTCTCTCATTCTTATTCAGTACCTTGATTACATTGTCATTTTCAATGTCATTTTCATTGTCATTTTGACTATCATCGATTCCGGTCTTAACAAAATCTGGATGAAAGAACAGGGTAGTTGCAAAGTAGGTGCGCTCATCATCTGTTTCAAATATTGGCTCCGGTGATCCATTATTACGCAGAGCATTTCGTATCTTACGAAATCCCGTGTTACGTCCTTCTGTCAGGTGCATCTCTTTCAAAAATTCACCAATCCGTCGGTTACGATACCGGCGACTGAACACACGATACTCCCGCAGCCCTTCCTGACTGATGGACCGGTCTGCGCCCGGATGGCTGACAATGATCATTCGGTCCGGTTCTACACGCACTTCAATCGGTTCCCGTACATCATATCCCTTATGGTAGACGGCGTTTGAGAGGGCTTCCTCCACCGCTGCAAATGGTATGTTAAAAAATCTTTTGGCTTCCGCTACACCATCTACTTTAATGATCTGTTCCTGTATAATGCTGTTCTTGATATATAGCAGTGCCTCCCTAAGCTGCTGATGAAGCGGCCCTCTAAACGTCTTTTCCCGAATCCGATCCCCGGTATCATCTGGGAACTCTACCACATCAATCTGAGCATAAGGGAAGAATCGTTCCGGCTCCAGGCTGAAAAACATTAAACCTACATTTTTGGGTTTTGTATATTCTGGCAGAGTGCTGATAATATTCATGCTCTTGCATAGATCCACGAAATCCATACTCTCCGACTCCTGATATAAGGAGCTTCCGATTTCCTTCAGATAGCTTTGAATCAGTGTGATATTCAGGTCTGCCAATTCTGCCTCATGGTTGACACGGTCGTCAAAGGGAATATTGTTGGCCAAGTTATACAAATCCCGCTTTTCTGCTTCAGACGGAGCGATGGTGCTGGCCATTTTGCGAATAAAATAAATACGCTCTCTATTATCTTTTCGCATACTTTTTGGCGACGAATACGGTCTGGAATTTCCACCCGGCGCCCAGATCACGATAAATTTTTTCCCTTCATAATCTGCCACTTCCACAATAGGAAGGTACTCCGGCTGGATCAGTTTACATTTATTGAGCATGTCCTTGAGATAACCGTCAATTTTCTCCGCTGGCACACCCAGCAGTGGATACTGCGGCCGGCCTTCCTTTTCCCGGACGCCGATCACAATATAACCACCGCCCCAGTTATCTATATCATTGGCAAAAGCACAGATCGTCTTCAAAGAAGCCTCCGCGTCCCATGTCTCCTTAAATTCAATCCTTGCCCACTCTACCACATTTCCTGAAAGCAGAGTCCGTATATTCGTTGGAACTGACATCCCATAACCTCCTTCACTTTAAACCCAGCCGCCACCCTATTTTTTTCAAACCCACTTATATTCTTTCACAACATTACAGCTGTGTATACTATCCATTTGGTCTCTATAAAACAGTCTTTAAACTGTATCTTTGATTACGAGTCTATTTCTGTATAATTAAAATTCCCGCTGATATTTTATCGGCGTTCTCTTGCGACGATTGGTTATCAGCGATCTTTATCGACGTTTTTTATCGACGATTGGTTATCGGCGATTTTTATCGACGATCCCGATGCTGTCCATTTAGGCCTTATGTTCCTATTATATTCAGAATCCGAAATAGTCGCAAGAAAATCTTCTGTCTCAGGATAGTAATTCCCATCTGCAAGCGACAGACGGGAATCTTCCAAAATCAAACAGTATTCACTTAGATCATCCGGCGAGCCTTTTTAAACAATTTTATCCTTTTCCTGCAAAATCTCTTTTATCTGAGGAATCGTTTTCTTTTGATCCCGCAGCCCTTTAATATAGGCAATGCGCTCCACCGTTTTTTCTCTTGGATACCGGCGTGTCAGATTTGAGCCTTCCTGAACGAAAGGTAGAAAGCCCTCCTCCGTATAAAACTTCAGTGTACTGTACCGGGTTTCAGTCAGCCGCACCAGTTCTCCAATGGTGACATACTCCGATGCCATGATAGCCTCCATACTCCTCTGTCTCGACATACTGCGCACCTTCCTTCATCAGGAAATTGCCACGATAAACATAAGGAACAGAGTGTCAATATACTCCGTGGCCTTGTGGATCAGCTCGTTCTGGGGATTCTCCTTAATCTCAGCCAACCGCTTCTTCAAAACCTGCTTTTCATAGGAAGAAAAATACCTCTGCAAATCCTGACTTTTGTTCAGCAAAGCCGTTAAAACTACAATATCCTCAGAAATCTCACCATCCTCTAAAAGTTCTGCACGGATATTCTGTACAATATGGTCCACATCGGCCTCATTGGGGATATAGAGTGTCTTTCCATTCATAAAGCCGCCTTTTTCCTTCCGGACACAGCCCAGTTCTGCCAGAGATTCTCCAAGATCTTCCACCAGTCCATTGATATATTTATCTGTAAAGTTGAAAGAAAAGTATTCTATGACGTTTTCAAATTTTACCGGCTGCTTTTTTACAACAATATCATACACCTGGCGCAGATAGCTTTTCTCCTCTGGCAATGGTTCCTGAATGGACAGCTTCTTCCCGTCAAAAGTTAAAATATCCTCCATCAAAAGTTCCACCACAGCGGAAGCTGCCAGACAGGTGGTCTTCTCCATTTCAAGACTTGAGATTTTTCCGTTTTTCTTCAGGACACATAAAAAATACTGTTGAGTCGTTGATAAATTTTTCATAGTGGCACCTCCATGTATATTCGGGTAGTGCTTATTTCTCGCTACTTATTACTTACTACTTATTACTTACGATATAAATATATCTCATCCTCGGCTTTTTGTCAATCCATAAACTGAATCTTATCAAATAATTTTCTTTACAACGACAGCCAAATTTGTAATCCATTCAAATAGACTGTAAAGCTGCCATTCAGAAAGGCCGTTTTACCTTTTCTCCAAGTAATACTGGAATTTATTCTACCGTCACATAAAAGCGGCATATCTCGGCACCTTTCAAGACTGTTTCAATAGTATTTATGATATAATTCTAAAAGAGTTATTTTTAAGACCAACGCCTTCAAAAAACGTACTTAATGGGTGAAAGCGCTTTTGGTCAACTGAGGGAGGTGAACAACATGGATGATCTGAGAATCATAGAACTCTACTTTAGTAGAGATGAACAGGCGATCAAGGAGACGGATACAAAGTATGGAAAACTCTGTCACAGTATTGCCTATAACATTTTAAATAACCACGAGGATTCTGAGGAATGTGTGAATGATACTTATGTGAGCGTATGGAATACCATTCCGCCTACCAGACCGTACAATTTCATGTCCTTCATCTGTAAGATTACAAGAAATCTATCTTTGAAGCGATTGGAGTTTATGAAGCGAAAAAAACGGTCGGCGGAGATTATTTTATCCTTGGACGAGCTTACGGCAGTATTGCCGGACGAACGGTATGCTCCCGGCGTGAGCGACGAGGATGTAGGCAGACTGATCAGTAAGTTTCTTCGCAGCCAGGAGGAATATGTCAGGAATGTCTTCATCCGCAGGTATTTCTATTTCGATTCTATAAGGGAGATTGCAAAGCGCTATTCTTTTACTGAAAGCAAGGTCAAAAATATGTTGTTCTACACCCGAAACAAGCTAAAAGATTATTTGGTTAAGGAGGGCGTTGAAATATGAAAACACCGAGAATCGCAAATGCCATCGGGCAAATTGATGACGATCTAATCGCCGGCGCAGCTAAGTGCAAGACAAAAAATAAGAAACATTGGTTAAAATGGGGTTCCCTGGCAGCATGCTTTGCAGTGCTTGTAATTGCAGGGGCGGCAATCCTCCCATCGATATTTGGAGGAAATGCAACACCGGAGGGAGCCGACAACAGATACAAAGACTTTTCTATCCAAGCCAGTGAATCTGCAATCGTATGGCCCTGGGAGTATCAGACCGTATACGAAAAGTATAGGAATGTAGAAATTGACGGTATTGAGTATTTTGGAAAAGGCCGTACAGTATCAGAAGCATGGATTGACGAGAGGATTGGCAACTACACTGTGGTTGGATATGATGAAATCAATAATGGGAAAAAATATTCTGCCGAGTTTGAAGTGTATGTGCTGAAAAATATTACGCAGAGCCAGTTTGTTGCCGTGAAGATGGAGGGCAATTATTATGTCTTTCAAAATGACGAGTATGCTCCTCCGAACACACTTGGTGAGCTTATGGATGCCGTAAATCTGTCCGAGGTCGTGGAGCTTCAGCGCTTTTCTGAGGGAGACGATAGTCCTGATAGCAAATATTTTGAATTGAGCAGTGACGATTATGTGTGGGAAGTTCTGTCCGAATGTAGGAACGCCCCTTTCATTGAAGATCAAACATGGACGGTTGGTGACAGAAGTCACCTCAGTTTTACGATTACTTCCGAAGCTCTTGGTGTTTACAAAGTGGCTCTGTATGTAACGGAAGACGGCTATCTATGGACAAACGCATTTAATTGGCAGTATCTATTCAACATCGGCGAGGATGCTGCAGGCATGATTATCCATTATGCGAAAGAAAATTCCACTGAAGTAGAGTATGAACCGTACAGGAACTCGGTAGCCGGTACAATCATTGAGATTACAGAAGAATATATCTTGGTGGATGATTCTATTCTGTGCAAGAATCCGGCAGACGGTATCACCTACAAGGTTCTGCTAAATGACCTTCGTATCTCCCGTTATGTAGATTATGGAATCGTCAAGGTTGGTGATACAGTACAGATTTCCTATGAAGGCGAAATTGATGAGACCAATGGTAATGCCATTGCAGGTGCAATTTCGGCATTAAAGGCAACGATCTCCGATGAAGATATATTAATTCCTGAATGAAACACCTACACCCTGCAAGACTTCAAAATTTTGCAGGGTTTTTCTCTGTCTTAAAATCTATGTAATCCCACAAGACAGGGGTTCTGCCATGCAGTATTGTTTCAGGGATATTTTTGCAATTTCCCCTGCTCATTCGTGTAATATATCAGGTCCGTAAAGGTGTACCTTTACAGAGTGTTTCCAAAAGGCTATTTCAGGCCCAGCTTAAGCGTCTGAAAATTTCATTTTTTTATTTACGGACATATCTGTAATAAAAGGAACCTTTACAGACACTTTATGCACAAAGGGGATGCGTTTATTGAAAAAGACTTATGGTTATGCCCGGGTCTCCTCTCGTGACCAACATCTGGATCGGCAGATCAAGGCACTGTTGGACTGCGGGGTGGCGGAACGGGACATTGTCAGCGACAAAATCAGCGGCACCAGTCTGGAACGTGAAGGATATATGGCGCTCCGGAATACCATGCTTCGGGATGGGGACACTCTGATCATCAAATCCTTAGACCGTCTGAGCCGAAACAAACAGCATATCTTGCAAGAGCTGCGCCATTACAAGGAACATCACATACAGGTCAAAGTGATTGATCTCCCCACAACGATGGTCCAGCTGCCGGAAGGACAGGAATGGGTATTTGAAATGATCAATAATATCCTGATCGAAGTGCTGGCCAGCATTGCCGAACAAGAACGGCTCACCACCCGGCAGCGTCAGGCTGAGGGAATTGCTGTTGCCAAGGAAAAAGGAACACATCTGGGGCGGCCGGCGGCCACCTATCCACCAGACTGGGACCAGATTTACACCCTCTGGAAAAATGGTACGATCACTGCAGTCCGCGCCATGAATGATCTTGGCCTGAAACGCAGCACGTTCTATAAATTGGTACATCGGTACGAGGAGGGATTGCGATGAAACGCTGGCTTCTGATCTTCTCTTTGACTCTTTCCTTAATCCTTTTGGGTATTGGTGGCTGGAAGTTTTACCAATACTGGAATGAAAATGACCAAAGCGACACGCTTTATTCCAGTCTGGAGGTCTATGTGAAATATCCTGACGAGCAGCCGGAATCCACACTGCCAGAGGAAGACGAACCCACATCGGAGATTCCGGAAACAGCAGCTCCGTGGCCAGAAGTTGATTTTGCTTCGCTCCAGCAGACCAACCCCAATATTGTGGGCTGGCTCTACAGCGAAGGCACTCCTATCAATTATCCGGTTGTCCAGGGGACTGATAATTCCTATTACCTGACGCATTTATATGACGGCACTTACAATGCCAACGGCTGCTTATTTCTGGACCGCAGGGTAAACCGTGACTTCTCATCCCTCCACTCCATCATTTATGGGCATTATATGAGAAGCGGCGCCATGTTTGCGTCTCTGGCCGGATACAAGGATCAGGCTTATTACGATGAGCATCCGACACTGATGCTGATGACTCCGGATAAAAACTATACCATTGCACTTTTCACAGGTTATGTGGCGAGCGTTGATGATCCGGCATGGGAGGTGGTATTCTCTGATGCCTCTGCATTTGAATCGTGGCTGATTCAGGCTCAGGACCGATCCACTTTTGACAGCGATGTAAAACCAACAAATAATGACCGGATTCTGACACTCTCCACCTGCAGCTATGAATTTAGCAATGCTCGGTATGTTGTATGGGGGATTTTAAACGAATACTAAATCCTATCTCTATTTTAAACCCCCTCCAGATTCTGAACTCTAATCTGAAGGGGGGTCTCATAAACTCAGCAATTTCAATAACTGTTGGATATTCTTCTTTTTCCCAATAGAACATTCTATACATCATTGACTACCATGCAGATAACACTCATTAAAACATGAATTGGAAGGTTCTCTCATGGTAAGCCAGCACCGCAAAATTGTCTCAATTTCATCGCTGCTCAAACATTTTCTTCTTTAAACCGCTTCAACAATTCTTGGAAATTTATTACTTTCATCTGCTTTATTATCTGACAATCGATTTTTTCATAAGTATCCGTAAGAACTGCAAAACAGTTCTCCTTATCATTCCATTTCGGAAATTGATCGTTACGCCCTTCCATTGCCTCAAATATATCCAGCAGACAAATCTGCTCCAGAGCTTTTGTCAATTTAAATCCACCAGTCGGCCCATAAACTACATCGACCAGTCCCGTTTCCCGAAGTTTCGCTGCGACTTGCAACAAATAACGCCGAGAAATCCCAATACTGTCTGCCAATCTGGAGGAAGGCATCACTCCACCGGCATCAGCCAGGAGCAGAAGAATCCTCACCGCATAATCCGTTGAAGCATTAATGCGCAAGACTCTCATGCTAGTTTTCCAATCTTTCTTTTAATTTATGGAAGCTTTCTTCACTAATGACATGTTCTATACCGCATGCATCACGTTCTGCTATTCTAGGAGAGACCCCTGCCGCTATAAGTTGTTCCAGAAAAAAGCAATGCTTTTCGTAAATCTGTTCGGCAAACTGTAATCCCAACTCTGTCAGGGAGAGTGTGCCGTCGGCATTTTTTACAAGATGACCGGATTTGGATAATTCCTTGACAGCCCGGCTTACAGAGGGCTTTTTTACTCCTAACTGCTCTGCCACATCCACACAGCGAACATAACCATGTCTTTTCTGCATCATCAAGACTGCCTCCAGATAGTCCTCCATTGCTGATGTCAAAGCCATTGGCACACCTCCCATCCAGAGTATTTTGGGTATTAGCTACCGTTATTTTGCCTTTACATTGGCAATCTCAATGAAAAGCTGGTCACTGCCGAAGCTGAAAGATTCAATCTTGTCGCTGTTAAATGCCGCATACTGATGAGCCGAAGTAAACGGAACCAGTACAGCCTGATCTGCTGTAAAGGTCAGCACCTCGTTATAGATTTCCTGTACACGATCCAGATCGGCGGTGCTGTCCAATTCCTTTATGATGTTTGTGCCATTTTCCATCGTCAAAGCAACCTGCCACAAAATCGGGTCGGACATCATTTCGGGGTTCATATTTGTCATGGTGAGGAACGGGTCATAGTAGCCACCGTAAGTTGTGTGGAGCGAGAAATCAAAATCAGTGGAAACCTGTGTAAACCAAGTCATATTGTCTGCACCGCGTGGCGTTACTTCAAAGCCTACTTCGCCCAATTCCTCCGCAATGACAAGGGCAGCGTCATCCAGCGTTCCTCGATTGGTGATATAGTCCAGCGTGACGCTCAATTTTGTACCATCTTTTTCTCGGATTCCATCTCCATCGCTGTCTATCCAACCGGCACTTTCCAGAAGTTCTGCGGCCTTTTCAGGATCATAGCTATATGTAGTAGTTTCTACATCACAATACGGCAGGGATGTATCAAGCAGATAGGTCGATGCTGTTTCCAGTCCAGAGAAAACATTGGAACTGATAGTTTCTTTATCGATCGCATAGGCAACTGCCTGACGAACAGCAGCATCGTTAAACGGAGCTTGCTGTGTGTTGAAGCCAATAAAACGGCTATTTGAAACACTGTCGTCCAATGTCGTCCCAATTCCATCCGCAGAGGAAAGCTCGGAAAACCCTGCAAAACTCAAGCGGGATGTACCGGCAAGCAAATCTACTTCGCCGCTTTGAAGCGCAAGAACAGCAGATTCCGGATCAGCGATTACCTTTACGGTAAACTCGTCCACATCAGGTTCTTCTCCCCAATAGTTCGGATTACGGACAAAGGTATAAGAGGTTCCGTCACCGTCCCCGGCGTACATATAGGGGCCGGTTCCCATTGTCTGGGTCATCAGTTCTTCTTTGGTGGTCAAATCCTCATTGAACGCATTGGGCGATACGATTCCCATTGGATTGCACATGGCAAGGTCACTTAAAACGCCGTAATACGGTGTTGTCAGGTGCAATGCGACAGTATACTCGTCGATTACTTCGATGGATTCCGTAAGAACACCGATCTTGCCAAACTGGGCAATACTCTGTCCCATATTGGAAAAAGCTGCTTCAATACTTGTCTTTACCGCCTCCGCATTGAAGTCGGCACCATCCGAAAACTTTACGCCTTCTTTGAGATGGAAAGTGTAGGTCAGGCCATCGTCGCTGATGTCCCATGTTTCGGCAAGCCCGCCCTTAAATTCACTGCCTTCACGAACAACAAGCGTATCATAGCAGTTACGGGCATAATAGGTAAATCCCATCGTTCCGTTGGAACTGCCCGCAGATAGCGCAGGATAAAAACCTGTGGAGAAATCCCAGCTTTCTGTTGTTGTAATGCTTACCGGCTCTGCATCTGCTACCTCCGACGTGTCAGGAGTCGAGGAATCATCCGGCGTTCCGCTGTTTGTGCAAGCACAAAGGCCGAGAGCCATAACACCGGCCATCATCAGTGCTGCAAGTGACTTTAGTTTCATAACTATTACCGTCCTTTCTTTGTTTTTGCCGTGTTTGTCACGGCATGAAGGTATCCCCGAAGGGGCTTCATAGATTTTTGTATATATCACGCCCTTTAGGAGCGCATATACCTGTTTCAAATCAAGTGGGAAGCCTGCAAAAGCTGTTTGGTATATGGATTTTTGAATACATCCAGATTTCCGCACCACCTGCGGCTTTCAATCAGTTTCCCATTTTGCATAACATGAATCTCGTCCGCAAGGTAAAGCGCGGCGTCAATTTCATGGGTAATGAAAAGATAACTGCATTGTTCTTCCTCCTGAATTCTTTTTAGCAATTCTAAAATGTTTTTTCGCAAGATGACATCTAAACCGCTGATGGATTCGTCAAAGACGATGTAGCGCGGGGAAGCAGCCAGAGCACGGGCGATACCTATGCGCTTTTGCTGCCCGCCGGATAATTCCCCTGTTTTCTTTGCTGCCGATTCTTTGGGCAGTTCCATGCGGTCAAGCAATTCATAAACTCTTGACCGTTCCTTATCCTTCGGCAAGGCCAGCAGATTTCGCAATGGTTCGGCAATCACCTGATAAACCGTAAAATGCGGATCAAGCGCGCTTTTTCCATCCTGTAAAACAAGCTGAATTGCTTTCGCTGTTTCTTTCCGGTTGTTTTTTCTTTTTCGGGAAACCGGTTTACCATCCAGTAGGATTTGCCCGGATGAAGGGGATTCCAATCCCAAAATCAGTCGTGACAAAGTGCTTTTCCCACATCCGCTTTCACCTACCAAAGCATAGATCCTGTGATCCGCCATAGACAGGCTCACATCGGAAACTGCGTCAAACAGCAGTTTATCCTCACCTTTGTATTGCTTACTTACATTTTTCACCTCCAGCACACACTCACCTCCACCCTAAATGGATTGCCTCGATCAGTTCTCTCGTATAGGCAGCCTGCGGATTTTGCAAAACCTCTTTGGCTCGGCCTTGTTCCACCATCTCTCCCTCTTTCATAATCAGAACATGACCGCCCACGTAACGGGCAACGTCAAAATCATGGGTTACAATCAAAAGGGCGCAGCCTTGTTCCTGCAACCGCCAAAATTGTTCCACTGCTCTGTCTCTATGAATCGCATCTAAAGCAGTAGTCGGTTCATCTGCGATTACCAGTTTTGCTTTACCGGCAATCGCAAGAGCAATGAGACAGCGCTGGAGCATACCTCCCGAAAGTTGATACGGTCTGCTGCCTAAAATCCTTTTGGTGTCTGTAAGACCTGCCCGTGATAATGCCTGTTCATAAAGAGAAAGCGCGTCTTTTCCCTTCAGATCTTGATGAAGTTTGAGAAATCCAGCCATTTGAACGCCGATTTTTCTGGAAGGATCAAGGGCTGTCATTGGGTTTTGCGGCACAAAAGCAATTTTGCTGCCATAGTAAAGTGTCCGTTCTTTTTCCTTTAACTGTAAAAGCGATACTCCATCAAACTGGATGTTACCGTCCACTTGAAAAGTGTTGCGGTTAAGCAGCCCCAGAATTGCCCGGCAGGTCATGGTTTTCCCACTTCCCGACTGGCCCAAAAGGATAGCTGCGCCTGCTTCCTCCAGCGAAATGTTAATATCTCTGACTAATTGCTGATGTGGATTTTTAAGCGCAATGCTAAGTTGTTCTACCTGCAACAGTTTTTTACTCATAACACATCCTCCTGTGGCTGGAGAATGTCTCGAAGTGCCTCTCCAAACAAATTGAAGCCTGCGGCGGCGATGAAAATGCAAATACCAGGGTAAATAAGCAGTTCCGGGTGGGAATATAGTGCCGCCTGTGCTTCTTCCAGCATTGCTCCCCATTCAGCTGTTCCGCTTGGTAACCCAAGGCCGAGGAACGAAAAGCTGGAAACAGTGAGGATAGCAGAAGCTACGCCTGTTGAAAAATACACCAAAAATTGAGGAAGTATATTGGGAATTAAATGGTGGATGATAAGCTGCCACATCCCGCAGCCAGACACTCTTGCGGCTATAATGTAATCCCGTCCGAGTTCCGTTTTAGCGTAGGTGCAAATAAGCTGCATAAACCTCGCCCACATGGAAATGACAACCGCCCATATAATATTTTGCAGGCCATTTCCCAAAACGCCGATAATCGCTACGGCGATAATGAGCGTGGGGAAAGCGATGAACACCTGACTGATTCCCGTCATAATGCGGTCAAATACCCCGCCGATACACGCTGTCATCATCCCAAGAACTAAACCAATTCCTCCCAGCAAAATCAAAATAGGGAGCGCCAGCCCAAGGGATGCTCTTGCACCGTAAAGCAAGCGGGATAATTCACACCGCCCAAGCTGATCGGTTCCGAGGGGATAATTCGCACTCGGCGCTTGATATTTCATCAAAGGATTTACCTCGTCTGGCGAATGTGGAGCCAGAATCGGTGCGAGGATTGCGATGGCGCAAATCAATACAATCAAAACAAGCCCAATGACCGCTTGCGGATTTTTCAATATTTTACGCAACATCGCTCTCCTCCTTTCTCCACGGACACAGTAAATGGTTGAGTATTTCTCCAAATAATTCGGCCAAAAGATACAACGTTGCAATAATCAGCATACAAGCGCCTATCGCATTGGCATCAGCGGCCATAATACAATTCATTAAATAATTACCTACACCTTTGATGGAAAAGACTTTTTCAACTACGGCGCTTCCCGCAATTAAATAGCTTACATATTGACAGAACAAAGTGATAACGGGCGGCAATGCATTGCGTAATGCTTTTGTCCAAAGTATTCTGTTCACCGTCATTCCATTGGCACGGGCGTAGCTTACATAATCACGGTGCATTTCCTCCAGCAACGAAGCCCGAAATACGCGGACAGTAGAGCAAATTACAGGAAAGGATAGTGTGATGGATGGTAATATCAACCCTACGATTCCCGGTGCAGGTGTTACACTGAAAATAGGGATTTCCACAGCAAAGCCAAGCAATAGTAAAAAACCAAGCCAAAAAGGTGGAACACAAATCCCAAACAGCGAAATAATCCGCATAATATGGTCAGTTAGCTTATTCTTTTTTGCTGCGCATAAAACTCCAAGCAATATGGAAAACACAATAATTTCAGCCAGTGAAAGGACAACTAATTGCAGTGTTTGCGGGAAATATCTCGCCAAATCTTCCGCCACTTCGTTTGTTGAAAAAACAGATTCTCCGAAGTCACCGTGAAAGATCCCGCCAATCCAGTTAAAATATCGAACAGGGAGAGGCTGATCCAAACCAAGCTCTGTGCGTACCTGCGCTATCATTTCCGGTGTGGGAGAGAGATTGCCACGGCGTATAATATAAACGGCTGGATCTGTGCTGGATAGCGCAGTCAGAACAAAACACAGAACACTTACGCCCAAAAGCAAAATCAGCACCCGTACAATCCGTTTTATCCAATAAGATTTCATCTTTTCCCTCCTTTCCCCGGTTAATCCAAGCTAACTATGCTGTAAAGATTACTGCGGCAGGCGGCATATTGCCCGCCGCAGTCCACAAATCACTGTGCAAGTTTCCAGTTCCGTGCTTTCTGCCGGATATTCCAGAAGTTTTGATAGATTCCTTTTTGCTGAATCAAATCGGCATGAACACCTTTTTGTGCGATTTTTCCGTTATCCACCACTAAAACCTGATCGGCATCCCGGATAGTAGACAGCCGGTGGGCAATAACAATCAGCGTTTTGTTTTTTACTAAGGCGCTGATGGCCTGCTGCAAATGCACTTCATTTTCGGGATCAACACTGGCAGTAGCTTCATCAAGTAAGATAATCGGCGCATCTTTTAGCATGGCACGCGCGATAGAGATTCGTTGCTTTTCACCGCCGGATAAAGTAGAGCCGCCTTCTCCGATGACCGTATTGTATCCGTCTGGAAGTGCTGTGATAAAATCATGGCAACAGGCTTTTTTCGCGGCCTCCATAACTTGTTCATGTGTTGCTTCCGGAAATCCGAACTTGATATTATTCTCGATGGTATCGCGGAATAGATAGACATTCTGAAACACCATGCTCATATTCTTTAATAGACTGTCGCAGGTAAACTCTTTGACATCGTGGCCGCCAACAGTAATACTGCCGTCCTGTATATCCCAAAACCTGGCAATCAGTCGCGTAATCGTAGTTTTTCCGCTGCCAGAAGGGCCGACAATCGCAGTCATGCTTCCCTGCGGAATGGAAAAACTCACGTCGTTCAAAATCGGATTACCATTTTCATAGGCAAAGGAAACATGGTCAAAGGCAATATCAAAGGAATCCAAAGAGATGTCTTTGCCATTTTCATCAATTCTCTTTGCCTGCTTGATACGTTCTACCCGGTCAAGCGTGGAATCCAGCATACGAATTAACGTAGTCATCTGTCCCATGACCTCAAGGGGATTGAAGATGGTAAACGAGGCAAGCAGAATAACGGAAAGTCTTGCAAAGGTGAGTTCGCCGCCAATAGCCAAGAGCCCTGCACAGAACATCATAATGCAGGCGCAAATGCGAAACACCAAAGAGTAGCTCATGTTCAACGGTGTAAACACGCTTTCTACTTCATAGGCAGAATCCGCATTTTTTTCGTAAGCGGTTTCAATCTCGCTGACATTCTTTTCACACATATTAAAGGATTTAACCACCGAAATCCCCTGCACATATTCCAGAGTGGCCGCAATCGCGTCCGCCTGAATTGTTTGCCGTTTTTCGGACAAATCCTTTCCCTTTTTCTGCATATGATTGTAGACCGGGAAAGAGAGAAAAATCCCCAGCAGGAATACAATTCCAATGCGCCAGTCGAAGGTCAGAACGCAAATCGCCATAACAATCATGGTCAAAACGCCAGATGTCACTTTGTCCAGAATATGCATGGAGTAGTTCTCCAGATAATTCAGGTCAGAGGTCATGGTGGCGGTCAGCTCGCCCATGCTGTGGTCGTGAAAAAAGCCCATCGGTACATTGCGGAGCCGGTCGCCCAAGGAGATTCGTTCCCGTGCCACAAATTCAAATCCTGCGGTACTTTGCAGGCGATACACGAGATATTTGAAAATGCTGCGCAGCACAAGTCCTCCTATAATCAGGGTAAGAACGATACCCCAAGTCTGGCCGGTAATTTCAAGGCCACTTTGTAATTGGTTTAATACGAAAAATGCGGCAACGATTGGCAGAAGGCCAAACATGGATTCCAAAAAGCCGCAGAAAAAGCTGCCCCAAATCCGTTTTGACAGGTTGCCGCTCAAACGCAATACGCGACGGATGATTTTCAGCATGATTCGCTCACCTCCTCACAGCGGACACTCGAAATCCGCTTCGCTCCTTTCTCGTGAACACAGTCATCTTCGATACCTGCGTTCATACTCCAGTCCATTGTGCTGACATGGGCTTTCCACATATCCAAGTAGGTTTCCGAATTGGTAAGAAGCTGCTCATGTGTGCCTCGTGAAGTAATCTGACCATCTTCAAGAACCAAAATCTGATCTGCATACATGATAGTAGAAAGCCTGTGGGCGATAACGATCAGCGTTTTACCTTTTGTCAGCTTATCAATGGAATGCTGCAATTTATCTTCATTTTCCGGGTCTGTGAAGGCAGTAGCCTCGTCCAGAATCACGATAGGTGCATTTTTCAAGATTGCCCTTGCTATGGCAAGACGCTGGCGCTCACCACCGGAAAGCCTTGCCCCGGCGTCACCGGCATTCGTATCGTAACCTTTGGGGAAACGTGCAATGAATTCGTCACATCCGGCCTGCGCAGCCGCCCACTCCACTTCCTTGTCAGTAGCGTCCGGTTTTCCAATGCGAATGTTGTCACGCAAGCTCATATTAAATAAGAAATTGTCCTGAGATACAAAACTGATTTTCTCTGTCAAATCGGAAAGGGAAAGTTCCCGGACATCCGTGCCGCCTACCAAAACCGCACCTGCATCGACATCCCAGAAACGGGCGATCAGCTTGGCAAGCGTAGATTTGCCTGAACCGGATGGCCCCACCAAAGCTGTGACCGTTCCCGCCTTTGCCGCAAAGGAAACGCCATGAATGACCTCACTGTCTCCACGGCCCAGGCCACCCTCTCTGTCCCCTTCGGGGCCATTCACCTTGTATCCGAAATGAACATCTTTCAGCTCCACATTCGTTCCGGTACTATGTTTTGGCTGTGTCGGCTCTGGCAGTTCCTCCATATCAAGAAGTGCTTGGATACGGGGTTGTACCTCTACAACAACAGCAGTACTTTCCCAGAAATCCAAAAAGGTCTGTAAGGAACCTACAATAGCCATAGAAAGCAAAATGCACAAAATGAGTTCGGATAGGCTAACTGCACCGCCAGAAAAAAGCGCCATGCCAACCGGCAGGACAAATGCGATAGAGGACGGTAAAACGGCCTGACTGATACTCATAAAAGGCCAGCAGTGTCTATACCATTTTGTTGTTACATCCCGTACTTTCAAAACAGAGGATTGAAACCGATCCATGGATGAGGCCGTTTGGTTAAATGCTTTGATGACTTCCATACCGTTCACATATTCCACTATCGTGGCGTTCATATTGGCATTGGAAGCCATGTACTCCTTCATCATTTCGCCCCGGCCAATCAGCATACAGTAATAAATCACATTGCCAATAACGCCGGTGGCAAGAGCCGCCAGAGCCATGCGCCAATCAATCAAAAGCAGATATAAAATGACAAGGACAGGCACCAATGTACTTGCGATCATCTCAGGAATCGCATGAGCAATAGGTACTTCCAAACGATCTGCATCGTCCATGATAAGCTGCTTAAATTCACCGGAAGATTTACTCTGTACCGTACCCATAGATACTTTGGACATCTTTCGCATAACAGTAACACGGATGTTTTTAATAATTTCATAGGCCACTTTGTGGGAGTACAAGGTAGATTTGGCATAGAGCCAATGTTTTAAGAAAAATCCGCACAGGGCAATTACAGGAAGCAGCACCGCCCATTCCATCGTTAATCTGCCTTCCAGAGCAGATTGAAGCAACACTGCTACCGCAATATACGGAACAATTCCGAATATAGAAGATAAAACAGACAGAATAACGGAAAATGTTAGTTGTTGCTTTTTTTCACTGGCAAAGCGGAAAATCCCTTTGTAGGGAGATTCATGCTTCGCTTTTTCTTTCTTCATATCGTTTCACCTGGCTTTCTTTAGAGGATTACACGTATTCAAATACACAATTAGTCTATCAGGCCCTTTTTCGATTTTGTAACCGAATCCGGCAATTCCATACCCCAATCCGGCGGATTATTCTCGCTCCTTGATTTTTTGCATCTGCTATGGTAATATTAAAAACAGTTAGACATCGCTAACCTATAAAAGTGAAAGGAGGCGCATGGTATGCCTTCAACTATACATACACCGATTTGCATACAACACGATCTTCCAATTTCAGAGAGTGTCTTGGAAACAGCATTTACTGCACCTGATAAGTATCCGGGACACTGCAACAAAGTTGCAAACCAACGGGTTGATATGCAGGAACTGTCGCCGGGGCTGTTTCTTCTCCATTCGGAGATGACATTTGACCGGGGGACAGAGCTGCGTGAAGAATACCCTGAAAGTGGAGTTTTTCAACTCTCCTTTTGCCTGAATGGTTGTATGGAATGGGATTTTGATGTAAGGAAAAATGGACATTATGAGATTTCACCTACAGAGTGTAGCCTTCAGTGTGGGCGTTTTTCCAGGTGCTCCAGCTACTATAAGCCGGGAGAAACATATCGCACCCTTGGCATTGTCATGGAAAGGAATCGGTTTGCAGAATTGACAGAACAGTTGGAAACTGTCCATTTGATTTGCCCAGAACAGAAAATCTGTTCCCATGTGTTTCCTACTACATCCGAGATTCGATTGGTGCTGCAACATCTTGTCGATTGTCCTCCGGAACGGAAATTGAGGAAAATATACTTGGAGGGGAAAGTTTTGGAACTTTTGTCCCTGTTCTGCGATGAAGTCGTTGGGAAACAGAGTGGGGATAAAGAAATCTCAAGGGAAGATTATCGCTGTTTACAAAAGGCAAGAGAAATGATTGACAACCATTTTCTCCATCCCCTTACTATCCAGCAGATCGCGCAGGAGTGTTTTTTGAGCGAAACAAAATTAAAGCAGGGATTCAAAACCTGCTTTAACTGCACCGTCTATGAATATATTGTGGAGAAACGTATGGAGATGGCTTACAGGCTTTTGCAGAAAGAGAAGTATAAGGTAAAAGACGTTGTATGGATGGTAGGTTACAGCAATACAAGTCACTTCATAGAGGCGTTTAGGAAAAGATATGGGATTACCCCCGGAGAAATATAAGCTCTCATAAACAGATGATGAGAGTCAGGATGAAATCTGCAGGGAAAATATCCGATTAAGAAAAAACTCTGTGTAATCAAATGCTTCAACAATTCATATAGAATTTTTCACAGAATCGTTGTAACCGCTCCTACCGCAAGACAGGCAGGCAGACCAAGAGCCATGCCAATACAGGACTGTCTGATATGAAAACGATAATCCTTGTATTCTTCCATATCCTCTGTCCCCGGTATCCTCACCTTTTTAGAATGGCAGAACCAAAGGCAGTCAAGAATCAGCGCGTCATACCAGTCGATGATCAGCCAGATCAGGTAAGAATCCCGAAATCCTTCCCAGAACGTATCTGCTCCATTAAACTGTTTCAGAATAAAAGCAAAGACAAACACAAAAACAAGCATGGCGCTTCCCTTCCGAATGATGTCCGCCCTTGTAAAACGCTGCTCTCTTTTTTCAATCAAGCCTAATTCGATGCACTTCTCCCGTATAGCCGGTGGATAATCCCCCACTGAAGTAAGGGGATTTTTCAGTGTCAGCGGCACGATCAAAATTGTGAATAACAGGATTCCGATCAGACTCTCTATCATTACCACCATGTATATCTTTCCCCCTCTTGTTCATCAACCCGTGCCTTGTTCCATCTCACTTTCTTCCCACCAACATTCTCGACTCGCCAAGCATCATCATAGCCGCCCGGCGGCGTGAGCCAAATGCCTCTTTGGCAGTGTCAACAAGGCGTACTTCCGCATATCCCATATCCCGGAGTTTTTGGGCAAACGCCTCCATATCCCCGTACATTCCCGGCTTCATCTCATCGTTGAGAGCAAAGACGCCGCCCTTTTTCAGCACCCGCAGAGTCTCCAGCAGCAGCTGCTGTTTATCCGCTCCGGTAATATTGTGATACACATAATTGCTCACCACAGCGTCAAAAGATCCATCCGGGAAATCCAGCCTATTGGCATCGCCATGGCAAAAGATACACCGGTCCCCTGCCCCTTCACTGGCGGCGTTTTTCTCACAAAGTGTCTGGCTGTAGTTGTAAACTGCTGCCCAATAATCAATTCCAACAACCTTTGTCTCCTGCCATGTGAGCGCTGCCCGGATGGATAATGCCCCGGAGCCGCAGCCTACGTCCAACAAAGTCCCTCTGCCGTCATAATCCAGATGGTCCAGGATGGTCTGATGTACCTGCTCCATGATCCCGCCGCCATCAAAGGCATACTGCCGCCGAATCCATGTGATCCAGATAAGAACTACCAGCAGCCCTGCTATGATAATCGCAAACAGGATGCCCAGTATAGAAATATGGAACACTGCAAATGACAGTATAGCCAACAATACTGCCAGAACCGCCAGCCCTCCCACCATATAAAACACCGGATTTGACATCCAGCTTCCGTAATCTTCCCCATGTGTGCCAAGACGGATTGCTTTTTGAGATTTTCCCTGCCGATCAGACATAAATTCCCTTCTTTCTCTTCTACAAATTAAATCTCTGTTACTATAGCCTAACCCTTACTACTATAGTCTCATCAATACTACCCCCAGTCCCGCCTGAAGCAAAGCCATCGCCGGGCAAAGGATCAGAGGCCACTGCGATAGATGTTCCGGCAGGGCATAGCTTTGCATCCATGCCCTGAACTCATAACCGGGATGTCCTTCGGTTCCGGGTATCACAAACCGTTTCTTACATTTTTTCTGGATCAACCAGACATCTAAAAAGAATAGATCCGCAAACCCAATCATCATCCACTGGATATACCCATACAGCACCATCCATCCGAATCCCCGGGTTTCTCCTTCTATCATACTGACCGCGCCGTAGATTATAAGGGGCAGCATTTCCCCGAAACAGATCCAAAACATATAAAAACAGTTCTCGGCTTTCGTTGGAGGTTCCGGCGCGTCCTTGATAATGGATGACGGATAGCAGGGAAACATCAAACGGGGATCATATAATGCCACAGCCGCAGCAAACAGATTAAAGTAGGCTGCCATCATAATCCCATCCAGAACCATTCGTATCCAGTTCACTGTAACTCCTCCCTCCGCAATATCCTTATCTGGCTTTATTTCCGTGAGCAGTGAGCCCAGCGGACGCAACAAGTGCGTCCATTTGGCGAACGCCGCGAGAGTCAAATACTCCGAGGCTTTGCTAACTATTTCGCTTGTTGCGGGGTATTTGACTCTGTATCAAACTCCATTCGCACTATCTGCAGATGCAGCGGACCGTCGGCAATTTTAGCCATCAGGCGATGAATCGGTTTAACTCCGGGTCCGGTCAGTTCCTGATAGCCCTCCATATATCCTCGGCTGGTAACCTTTACATTCTCTGCCCAACGGCCCAGTTCCTCATTCGCATGTGCCACCGAAAAATAAGCGCCTACATCCTGGATGTCCGCCTGTTTTACCCATGTTTTCAGCATCAGTTTTACCGCAGTTTTGCCGGCGGCATCAAAAACAAGCCTTCCTCCGGGAAAGCGCCGGGACATAGCAGCCACCATCGTCCGGACTGCTTCTGCCCGAAAATAATAAAATACCCCGGCGGCAAACAGCACTGTTCCATCTTCCGGATCACTGTCAATGGCAGCCATCCATGCAGGATCATTCAAATCCAACGCCAGATTTTTCTCCCGATCTTCCGCCGGAAGCAGCCGGTTTCTTACCCTGATGACATCCGGCAGATCAATGTTATATATTTTACAGCTTCCATTGTCACAGTTCCGTCCAGTGCAGTCCAATCCACAGCCCAGGTTGACCACAGCGGCATTTGGATGGGACAACAGATAATCCCTGACCTCCCATGCCATATCCTTCTGCCGCATTGCTGTCTCCATTGCGCCAAACTCCTGCATCAGCCCGGCTGACCGTTTCTCCAATTCAAAAAAATCATAATCTATGCGTTCCATCAGCTCGGCCACATTTTCATCCTGAAACAAATGGGGATACCGCTGCGAGCATAACCAACGTCCATATAGTGGGATGACCAGTGTTTCCTGCACTGTGTTTTTCTCTATTTTATACCTTTTCATTATTGCTCCCACGGATATCACATAATACAATTAAGTTCTTATAAGTTCATTATAGTTAGTATAAACTAACCTGTCAAGAAATCCTTTCCCCGCTTTACTATTTATGAAACACTGCTATGCAGCATCAAAATATTGTACAAAGGGATTGGCTCTGAACCTCATAAAAGTTTAACTCCCCGCCTAACCATGAGCGGCTGGCATGAATCCATACTTCATTTTCCTTTCTCTCCAGATATGCAGAACATGAATTTCTTCTTTGTGACTTTAACATCTATGAAACCCGCGGCCTCCATGGCCTGCTTTATTTCATCTGGTGTATATGATTTCATCCCCGGTATCATCTTTTCCCAATGTTTTTCAGGATCTCCAGGGTCATTGACAATCACAAATTTTCCACCCGGTTCAATCGTTCTCTTAACTTCCACAAAGCATTTCCCCAGATCTTCCCAGAAATATACGGTTTCAAAAGCTATGGCAAGTTTTATGGAATTGTCCTCCAACGGAAGGTTGTCCGCACTCCCAAGAAGCACTTCACATCTTTTATCAATATTCTTTTTATTCACCTTTTTGGACTTCTCAACACTGGTGCTGGAAATATCGATCCCGTAAACAAAACCATCCCTAGAGCGCTCTAATAATCTTCGGATATTAAATCCGCCGCCGCAGCCGATATCAACCAATATTCCATCATTCGGGACATCAAATTGTGTAAATGCCCATTTGGCCATTGGACTGTGCCCCATATTCATGCCGGAAAGCATGAGTCTTCCTATAAAGCCCTGTGGATTGCCGAAATTGTCTCTGAACGCCATTTTATTGCTCCTTCTTCATCAGATTTGTAATACCGGTTTCATATACTCTGCCCATCATCTTCATACAGTTGATGATCGTTTCTTTATCCCTGTCAGAGGTAACGAGTCGGAATAATGTTGCGATGTATTCTTCCATCAGGATGGCGAGAGTTTCTTCTTTGATTCCCTCAATATCATTTTCTTTGGATTTCTTTGCCGCATTTTCGATATTTGCGGTATTTCTTGAAGTGATGGTTTCAACAAACGCTTCATACTTGGTTCCCTTGGAACCAGTTACAATGAGTTTCACTGCATCACGGTCTGATAACAGGATTTCAACGATTTCAGGGATATGATGATAGTAGGCGCTGCCCATTCGTTTCAGTCTATATTTGTCAGGGATCGCATCCATTTCTTCCCTTATCTCATTCAGCTTCTTCATCAGGCTCTCTGCGATAGGATCGGTTATTGCATAAAAAAGAGCTTCTTTCGAATCAAAGTAGCCGTAAAGCGCACCGGAAGTAAATCCCGCATCCCGGGCTATTTTTCTCAGTGGTGCTGCCTGAAAGCCATATTCCAAGAAATATTTCCTTGCGCTGTTAAGGATTCTATCTCTTGTTGCGATATCACCGAGCTCTGATTGTTTTCTTCTTGCCATATTCACCTCAAGTAATGCCGTCGTTATTAATATAACTAAGTTATATTATAATGACAACAACGATCCCTGTCAATAGATTTTCAAACAGTCCTCAGAGGCTACAGCTTCTAACGTATTTTACAGGCATCGGACTGAGACGAATCATGCGGTCGGGTTTTATATGCCCTGACCGCGTTGTTTTTATCCAGCTTATTCTATCTTAACCATGCGGTCACAGCAGCGGCGGATCAGCTCCCCGTCGTGGGTGATCACCAGGATGGTTTTCCCTTTGTCCGCCTCGTTCCGCAGCATATCAGCAATGATCCGCATATTTCCCCCGTCAAGGCCGCTGGTGGGTTCATCGAAGATCAGCACATCACGCCCGGACAGGATTCCGCAAGCCAGAGAAAGGCGCTGCTTCTGTCCGCCTGAAAGAGTGGCCGGATGGACATCTTTATACCCATACAGCCCCAATTGCTTCAAAAGCTCCCTGGCCTGTTCCAGCCGGGACTGCGAGCGGTGGTCGCCCAGCAGCAGTTCCTCCGTGACGCTGTT
>ERZ780117.128-NODE-128-length-38099-cov-22.940411_pt1 | contig 38099 bp, 33 predicted proteins | sample MGYA00510985_ERZ780117 | MGnify/ENA primary metagenome ERZ780117 (study PRJEB29588, sample SAMEA2159553) | human gut metagenome | biome: human gut; feature: human-associated habitat; material: faeces | place: Denmark | collected 2008/2010 ...
GCGGTTTTGGGGCACAACGCTCTGAGACTTTTAGTAGGGTTGCGGAATTGAGGTTCATCATAAATTAAGACTCTTGCAGTCCCGTAGAGTCTGCTTGATTAAACCACGAAGCGTGGAACTGCAAATGCCACGTTCTAAGTCGGAGGTCGTAGGAATAACCTTTATTCAGAGTATGGTAATAGCAGCCCACGCTATAGCGTGAGAAACCAATTACGCTTTTCTCTCTGAATAGTCTTGAATTTCCTACGTTCCCGACTTCGAGATAAGCATAACGCTTCTTTCTTTTCTAATATGTCTTGGAAAGAGTTTCCTCAATCCGGCACAAAGGTAGTGAAATTTCATGAAACAGGACCTTATATACCGTGATTTTCTTAAAGTTAGGAGTGGATTTTAAGTCTATTGTGCTAAAACCAATATTAAATAAACTGCAAGAAAGACAAATCTATTAAATAATGGGCTAACATTTTCTGAAAAACTCTGTAAGGATAGAAAAAATGTTTGAGATGTATGAACTCTTAAGAAAGGACGAAACTAAAAAACAAAAATATAGTATCTACTAATTTTAACAAGAATAGGTTTACTAATTTCCTATTTTACTATGATTAGTAAATACTATATTTAGTATCTGCTTATTTTCAGATAGTTGTTATCTTATCAGAAGGGCAAATCCTCCTTTTCGTCCTGCGGGAAATCGGCGGGAGGAACGGGTGCGCTGTCTGCACCGTTTACATCGTTGTCCGCTCCGGCTGCCGCACCCTCGCGTTTTCCGGTATTGATAAAGGCAATGCTTTCTGCCGTGATGGAGAGCTGTATTTGGCTCTCGCCATTCTTGTCTTTCCACAGGGAAGATGACAGCGTACCGTCAACGAGTATGAGTCTTCCTTTCGTCAGATATTCGGACAAATGGATATGGTTGTCCTTGTTGCTACGTACCCTTATCCAAGTGGTAGTGTTTTGTCCTCTTGAATAATCGTCAACGGCTATGTCCATAGCCATGAATGAGCCGTGTACTCCTGAAATAACCTGGCAATCTTTGCCGATGCGTCCGATAGTGTGAACATGTAACATAATAGAAAATTGTTTGTGGCAAGGTGGTTGGTCCTGCCGTTACCTAACTGTTTATTTTTTCCCTTCTTTCGGTTCCTTTCTCTGCCTGAACCGTTCCGGGATTTTATAGATGCGGTACATGGCTGCCGGTAGAGCTTTATGCGACGGCTTTTCTTGCCAATTACTCTTCGTAGAAGGAAGAATTTGCAAGAAATGCACTTCAAGCCGCCGGATCAAGCGCGGCAGCCGACCTTTGCATCTGAAAAACCGGACGGCGATGGCAGAGAGGAGACCGTAGAGGTTATATCTATAACTGATATAAAGGGAAGAGGGCTTCGCCAAAGTATAAGAGCAGAGGGAAAGAGAGAGGTATAAAAGGAAGCCGCCAACGGAGTTGCGGTATTTATAAACGGATATCGTGCCCTCCGCCAATGGTGTTGCCATAGGCACGATTCCCGTTTATAGCCTATTTTGACCGGGCCGGTATCTCAAAGAGAGGAAGGCAGCAAATCCCCCATCCTCTGTTCCGGCATAGTGCAAAATCCCCGAACGATAGTAGCTCCGTTTACACCCTCAAGTCTGGCGAACATTTGCAACGCGTCAAATCCACAGTCGAACTGTTCCATGCTGACAGCGGGGGCAAAATGAACAATACCGTGGGGATAGCTCTTCGAGACACCTATCCACCCACGCAAATAATCATCGAAGCGTCCTTCTGCTTTTGAGGCGTAGAACTCTTGCGAATGGGAGCTGCAAATACTTTTGCCGTACATTTCATCTCCTAAAATCAAAGTGCCTGTTTGCGGGTTATACATAAAACGCCGATTGGTTATCTGAAGAATATCTATGATTTCCCGTTTGACGTCGATAACCATCAGGATTTTTTCAACCTGCCGTTTTGTGCGTTTGCCTGTTTTACAGTTTTTCTTGTCCATCTCTTGTCTTTTATGTGAAACATCTGTTTTTTACCCTTTTTTCGGTTCTTTTCTCTGCTTGAACCGTTCCGGGATTTTACAGATGCGGTACACGACTGCCGGCAGGGCTTCATACAGCGGTTTTCCCGGCCAATTACTCTTTCGCAGAAAGGAAGAATTTGCAGGGAATGCACTTCAAGCCGCCGGATCAAGCGCGGCAGCCGACCTTTGCAGTTGGAAAATCGGACGGCAACGGCAGAGAAGAGACGGGAACGGTCCGGAAAGTATGACGGTAAAAGGGGGTACGGCCTTGCCGGATATAAATGCAGGAGAAAATGAAGTAGAAAAGAGTGCGGCTTGGGCGGGTCAGGCAATGGTCTGCCGGGGCAAACATGAAAGGGATTCTCCTTATCCGTCCCACGCCTGAATTTCGACCGAGCGGAATGAAAGCGCGGGGCGGATAAGAAGTATCGCCGTTTGCCCTTGACGTGGCAGGTCACAAGGGAAAGATACGGAACAGAGGCGGAAAGTCCGAAACCAGCGGCATAAAGACCGGTCGGGCTGTGGAATACCGTGTTGTTTCGACAGGTCGAAGCTCCGGCATGGAACGGCACGATCCGGGCTGCCGCCGGTTTTGAACGGGCCTCCCGTACCTTTCCCTGACGACTTGTTACGGCACAGACTTTCCACTGGTTCACGGGTTGGGAAAGCCGGTATATAATGGGGAAACAGCCTGAAGGTAAAAAAGGAGGAAGCCTCGTTTTGAAAAAATGACCGCCGCAGCTATGGCGGCGATCCGTCATCATTGGCATGTGATGAGCAGGTTACATTTTGGTTATTCGTCTTCGTAGTATGGTATGCCATGCCTTACCACTGTCTTTTCCATTTCTTCCCACCAGACTTCACTATGGCGGTCGTCGTCAAAATCTATGGATTCATTGTCACCGAGCCGCAGCCTGTCGCGTGTCTCCATTTCCGTTTCAAACACGATCTGTTCCATCTGTTCGTCCGTAACATGACAGGTGTCGAATGGTTCCGGCAAGGATTCCAGTTCCCGGCGGGAGAGTTCGGATTTGCCGCAAACGAAAACCTTGTCGTAGAAAGCGTCCTCTTTCGGCGGCAGTTCGGGGTCTTGTTCCGGCAGCATGTCCGGACAATCTGAATCGTACAGGTGGTTCTCGCCGCGTTCCTGCGTCTGCCGGTTGTTTTCAAGCTCATACATTGTAAGTTTCATTTTTTGAATTATTTTTATGGGTTATACAAGTTATTTATTCACGTGGGCGTATCTTTTGTAATTTCTTTCCATGTTTCAATTTGTTTTTAAGTTTTTATTTCCCTCGGTTCGAACGATTACAGGGAGGGAAGTCCGATGCTTTTTTCTGCCTCGTCTTTGCATCATAGGATTTGCGGCAAGGATTCCATGAAAAATACGCTTGGAATGAAATGAGAAGGAAGATTTTTCATCAGGAAAATCGAAGATGGGCCTTGCGGCAAAGTTTTGAGATGCAATCAACTTTGCGGGAAAAAAGTGTCGGGCTTTGCGGTCGTCGGTCCGTGATGGTAACTCAATCTACAAGAGGTGGAAGCAGAAGTCTGCTTATAAAAAGGAGTATGATATAAAAGGAGTCATCGGAGGTACAAGGGGCAGATTCCGCTACAACCGGGTATGGCCGTCGGCAGACCGTAAGGTGAAAAAAATCCCCCTGCCCAGTCATTGTGAACTGAACAGAGGGAAAAGGTTAAATTTATGAATTACGGTCAGGCCGCTTTGTCGCCGGCCTCGTGTCCGGAAAGGACTGGCTGCGTGCGTTCCGCCTCTTTCATGCTTTCGTCAATCCGGTGCTGTAAAGCGTTGCACTCCTGTTTGAGCCTTGCCAACTCGTCCGCCTTGCTCCACTTACGGGCTATGATTGTCTCTAAGGTAGGTATCTCGCTCTCCAGCTTGGCTATCTTCTGCCGTTGTTCCTCAATCATGCCGGGCAGCTTTTCAAGGGCGGCTTGCGGGTATCGGGAGGATTCCACGAAGCCCAGAGGCAATGCTCCCGATATGCCGCAACGGTATTTCAGCCCGCTTACACCCTCGACGAGGAACGTGTTGCGGTAGAATGTACCGCCCATGTCATATTCACTGTACACCGACAGGTTCAATCCGGCATACGTGCCTATCGTGCTGATTGCCCCGTTGCGGTAGGTTTTGGAAATGCGGTGCAGTTCCCGTCCGGTCTCTTCCGCCGTAGCTTGTGCGAGGTTCAACAACCGGGTCGTCCGGTCTCCGGTGTAAGAGGTGATATACTCCCAGTCCTGTGTCATGCGTTCTGCCGCACTCTCGGCCTTTATCATATCTTCCTGATTGGCGGCTATCTTGCGTTCGGCCCTGATGCGGTCTTTCTTGAAAATGGCCTGTTCCTTTTCGAGCTGCATAATCTTGTTGTCGAGTTTTGTTTTCTCCAACAGGTCGGTATTTCCCGACAAGAGAGCCACGAACTCGGCGAAGTTCATGCCGTTGTCCTCGTCCATAGCGTCCTCGTCGATACGGCGCACGGCAATCGTGCCGTTGTTGATTTGGTTAATGAACATCTGCTTGTTCTTCAACAGGTTAAACTTGTAAGCGTCGAGTGTCTTTTCAGTGCCATAAATCACCACGTCCACAGTGTTGTTTCCCCAGAGCTTGACGGTGTTGCCCTTGCGTACCGCCCTGCCGTTGCGCTGTTCCATGTCAGCGGGGCGCCAAGGTATCTCCAGATGATGCACCGCCACGGCCCTTTCCTGTGCGTTCACTCCCGTTCCCAACATCGAGGTAGAGCCGAACAACACCCGTACCCTGCCACTGTTCATGTCCGCAAAGAGTTTCTTTCTCGCCCGTTCGGTCTTGGCGCACTGGATAAACTGGATTTCATCGGCAGGAATCCCCATAGCCACCAGTTTGTCCTTGATGTCGCTGTAGATGTTCCACTCGTTCGGCTTGTAGGTGGAAAGGTCGCTGAAGACGAACTGTGTACCCCGGTTGGCGGTCGAACGCACGTAGTAGTCGTAGATTGTCCGTGCGCAGATAGAAGCCTTGTTGTTCCCGTCGTCGCCGAACTTGTCGCCCAACAAGCGCATATCGAGGGACATCTTGCGTGCCACGTTGGTAGCGACAAGCATTTTTGCCTTGTCGAGATTGTCCGGTTGCGGAATATCCAACCCCAAATCTTCCCATTGTCCGCTGTGTGCAAAGGCGACGAGCCGCCCGATCATTTCCTCTTGTTGGATAGTGGGCGCACTGGAAAGGAAACGCACGTTTTTGTCCGGCACGTCGAGGTTTATCATGTCGGCGGTACGATAGTCGGTAATCTCCCGCAGGAACATCGCCAGTTCCGGCACTTTGATATAAGTACGGAAACGCTCTTTGCGCTTTATCGTACCCGTTACGTTCAGCTCGTAATCAGCGGTCTTTTTCGTGAAGATAGCCGCCCAAGCGTCGAAACAGCTTACTTGTTGCCGTTTGAGTTCCCTCGGACGCAGGTATTTGAACATCACGTACAGTTCGGTCAGCGCATTTACGACCACCGTACCGGAAAGGAACGTAGCCCCCAAGTCCTTTCCCGTGCGGCGTTGAATGTCCCGAATGGCAAACAAAAGGTTCATCGCCCTTTGCGAGCCTTGTGCGTTGCCGATACCCGCTACTCTCGTGTGGCGTGTCTGGAACATCAGATTTTTATAGCAGTGGCATTCGTCCACAAATATGTGGTCTATGCCCATCAAGCGGAAATCGACGGTATCGTCTTTCCGGCGGTCTATCTTCATCTGCAGTTCGGCGAGCTTGGCTTTAAGGTTCTGTTTCCGGGTTTCCAGTCCTTTCTGCATTCTGCCGCTCCGGTAGCGCATGGTGGACTGTTCCAACACTTCGAGGCTGCGCTCCACGTCGGCCAGTTCTTCCGAGAATATGTCGTACATGGTTTCTTCGGACTGCGGAATCTTGCTGAACTGGTCGTGTGTCAAGATAATACAATCCCAGTTATTGTTCTTGATCTTTGAAAATACCTCTTTGCGGTTGGCAGGGGTGAAATCTTCCTTGCCCGGATAGAGCACCTTGGCTGCGGGATATGCCTTGCGGAACGTGTCGGCAATCTCGTGCACGTTGGCTTTCAGTCCGATAATGAGAGGCTTCTGAACCATTCCGAGACGTTTCAACTCATAAGCGGCCACGCACATAATCATCGTCTTGCCCGTGCCGACCTCGTGCCAACAGATACCGCCGCCGTTCTGCTTTATCATCCAAATGGCGTCCTTTTGCGACGGATAGAGGCTGTCGTAGGAGAACTGCTCGAAAGAGAGGCCGGGGAATGTCTGCGCCGAGCCGTCGTAGTGCGGACGCACGTAACAGTTGAAACGCTCGTTGTATGTCCTTACCAGTTCGTCCCGGACTTCCAAAGGCTCGTTGTCGAGCCACTGGTTGAAACGTTCTCTGATTTCCTGTATCTTGGCGGCGGCTTCCTGTATGGCTTCCTCGTCCGGTACTCGTACCTTGCTGCCATCCCGGTATTCCTCTCTCGTTATTTCGGGAACGGTATCGTGCAGGGCGTGTACAAACAAGTCCTCGCCGTTGTAGCTGCGCACGGAATAGGTATTGTATGCCACAGGCGAATATCCCTGCAGCCGAATCAAGTAAGTGTCGTTCACGTCGAAATACATCACGTTCGCACCCACTCCGAAGAGTTCGGAAGCAAAATCGGCGTACAGTTTCGTATCTATCCACCGCTCGCCCATGTTGATGTCGAGTTCTTCATAGGGTATCGGTTCGGGTATGGCGTTCTCCAGTGCCTTTGCAGACGCTTCGACCCATTCTTTCTCCTTTCCGGTGAGGTCAGGGAGAAATGAAAGTGTCTCTTGCTGCTTGGCTATGACATTTCCGGCAAGGAACTTCCCTTTGTGCTCCCATTCTCCGGCTGCCGGATTGTAGAAGATTTCCCCTTGCAGGGCTTCGATGATTTCTTCTTCGTCCTTGCCTGTGGCTTGTGCCATGTAGTCCATATCGACCTTGCCGTAAAAGTTCAGACTGCTTGCCAGAGCTTCTATTGGTGTGAGCGTTTCCGTGTCGTTTATCTTTTTGAAAGCAACGGGTTCACGCATGATGTCGGCTTTGAAGATGTCCCTGCCGACCTGCATTTCTATCGTGAACACCTCCGTACCGAGACTGTCGAGCATGATAAACTCCTTGTTGTCGTTATCGTGGAAGAATCCCCATTTGGCAACAAAGGCGTCATATAGGGCATTGAGTTGTTTACGGAACTCCGGGTACTCCTTTTGTTCTTCCCGTTCCCTGCCGGACAGCTCGAAATACGCCTTGCGTATGGGGAAATAGTCGGCGGCCCTGTCCGTGTTTACCTTGCCATCGTCCACCGGCACGAAATCGACGGCTGTCTCCGTGTAACGGCTCGACTTGCGGAACCGGAGCGTACCTACCTGCCCCTCGAAAACGACCATTGCGCCGTTCTTCATCCATGTTTCCATGTCCTCTGTGTAGGCACGTATGCCTTTGGCTGTCTGCGGCTCGCCGAAAAGAGACATCTGTACGGGGGCGTTGTCTTGGCCGTGACCGCCGAAAAGAGCCTTGCGAAAATAGCGGTCGAAATCGTATTTGAGCAGTGCGGAAAGGTATTGGGACATGGCGTTTTCATCGCCTAACCACTGGTATTTGCGAACGTACTTTCCGAACTGGTTCAGCGCAATGCGACTGTCCGTGGCAAGGGCGGTCTTGGGGAGGGTAAAGATTTTATTCGCATAGTCGGTCATTGTTCCTGCCGTGTCGGCCTTTTCCTTGGAGACCTGCAAAAACATCTTCTCCCGTAACGAGAGGGTCGCCTTGCGGCTGTGTTTCTGGAATATCAAGAGGTCGCTCCCTACCTCTATGCCACTTGTCTGCATGAAAAGGGTATCGGGCAGCCGTAGGGCCGTTATGAGGTCGGCATGGTTGACGAGGTACTCGCGCACGAACTTGTTGCCCGGTGTGTCGGCAATTCCTCTCGGCGCAACGAACGCCAGTAGGCCGCCCTCGTTCAACAGCTCCATTGCCTTGACAAAAAAGTAGTTGTGTATGGTCTTGGCTGACTGTTCGTACATGCCGCCTTTCTTCCACATTTCCGCATCGAATACCCGGAAATTGCCGAACGGGATATTCGAGGCGATAACATCGAAGCTCCCATGCTCCAGATGCTGGTCGGCTATCGTCTCGAAACCTGCCGTTACCGTGGTTGTCTTATCATGCAGAAGCGACAGGATAAGTCCCGTAAGGCAATCTTTTTCAAAGGCGTAACCGCGAGTGTCGGGCATGGCGACGGGCAGAAAACCGCCGATTCCCGCACTGGGTTCGAGAAAGGTGCGCATTTGCAGGCCGTTATCCATGAATGTGGCGTGTATCTGCCGGGCTACTGCGTCTATGAGGAATTTCGGCGTGTAAAAAGCGGTCAGGACGGAGGATTTTATACTGTCGATGACGGCTTGCCGCATGGCATCGTCATAATAAGGATATGCTTCTATCAGGTCTTGCAACCTGTGGATATGCTCGGCCACATCATTGCTGACGGTGTGTTCCGTTCCTATGCTCAACACGTCTTTAATACCCCCGAAACCGGAATATCGGGATAATACCTCTTTCTCTTGGTCGGTGGCCTGTCGGTCGTCGATACGGATTTTCATTGCCGTTGCAATGGCTTCCACGTTTGCCACCAGTGATTTCAATTTGTTGTAACTCATAATTTAACCTTGTTTTTGTTTCCCTCTGTTCGGCCTGTTTGCGACCGCAGGGATTATTTTTCTGCCCTTTGAAGGTGGCAGGGACAATCGAACAAGGCTGAAGCGAAAAAATACGCTCGACAACGGAGAGGAAGATTTTTACGCCTCACTCGCGGCGTAGCCGGCATTGGCAGGATTGGAACTGCCGGATACCTTTGCGGAAAAATAATACCCCGCAGGTCGCTGCAAGGCTGGGCACGGAAACCGACAGCTAAAAGAGGGAGGTATGAGAATGGGTACAAGGGCAACAGGACGAAACGGGCATAGAAAAGGAGAAAATCATCGTATAACAGGGCATCGTGCCGTCGGCAGACCGAAATACAAAACCCGTATCGAGCCTTACCCGATACGGATTATAGTTTCATTGTACAATCAGTCGATGTCGTAACCTATCATGTATTCATCGTTGATAAGCAAGTAATAGTAACCGTTCAGACAGCCGCGATATTCCTTGCTAAAACCAGCCATCACATCGCCGTTTTCTCGCGGCTCGCACCATAGCGTACCGTCATATCCGCGAAAGTCGAAACGCACGGTAGAAAACTGTTTACCCTGTTTCACGGCTTCCCTGAAAAGGTGCATATCCACACTACCGCAATATTTTTCGATTGTGGAAAGCCGGATACACTGGCCGTCTATGCGTGTGCCGGTCGTAATGCGGTTCTCGTAAAGGGATTTTTCCAAATCGGCATTGGCGATTTTACGCAGCCAGTCATTCGCGTGTGTAGCGAGCTGGGCAAGTTTCTGGTATTTTAAAATCATTTTCCTGTCCGTGTCCACTGCCTGCCTCCTGCTCTTGGGACGGGTAATATATCTCCTCGATACTTGCCCAGTTCGTAAAAATATAGCCTCTTTTCCGTTTCCCCGGTGCGACAATGCCGATGACATTTTCGTTACGGTTGATAAACAAACGCCTGCGTTTCCCCTCAATCTTTACATACAATGACGTAGGGTTTTGTTCGTTGCGGAGATAGGCTTCCGCCGGGTGAATAGTAAATGCTTCCATATCTGCAAATCATTAAGTTCTGTTTTTCTCGTTGTTGAATTTTCGGGGCTTGCGGTTCAGGGCTTCGGGATTTCGCCCGTTCTTTGCAGTACCCCGTCCCGATAGAACTCGATAATACCGGGCTTGAAGCCCATCTCGCCGAGGGCTACATACTTGATATAATCCCGGTATTTTTCGCCGGAAAAGTTCTTGCCGCATAAGTTGTTGAAGAACATCGGGATAGAAAACCCGTCCTCGCTCGACAGCACCACTTTGCCGTCCTGTCTGATTTCATCTGTCATACTCGTTTTGTTTTTAAGAGTTCGTTAAACATTGAAAGCCGTTTTTTTCTTTCCCTGCTTTCGCCTTGCGGTGCAGGTCTGTTTTTCGACTTTTTAAGGCAGAGAGAGGATAAAGCATCGGCATAATGAGCCAAACCCGGATAGAAAACCGACTATGCAATGGTCTGTTTTCGCCATCCGAATGGAATGCGGCTTGGCGTTTATGCGCTTTGTCCTACATTCGCCGACAAAAAGAGAAAGGCAGATCCGCCAACGTGAGAGAGAAAATTGCCGATACAACAGAAAAAAAACGGCGACAGGCAGGAGAAACTACCCCGAAAAATTTGCGCCGCAACAGGATTTATGTAATTTTGCAGTCGTATTTCAAAATTGCATAAACAAATATGGAGACAAAATATATACGCAGGGAATTATCCGCCGTGATAGAAGAGGCGTACCGTTACTTTTCGGTCATAACCGTTACCGGGCCCCGACAGTCCGGCAAGACGACGCTGATCCGTAATCTGTTTCCGCACCTGCCGTACTACTCTTTGGAGAACCTCGACGTGCGGAGCTTTGCCGAAAACGACCCGGTCGCTTTTCTGAACCAGCACACGGAGGGCATGATTCTCGACGAAGTGCATAATGCCCCGAACCTTTTGTCGTATATCCAAGGTATGGTGGACGCTGATGCAGACCGACGCTTCATCCTTTCGGGCAGTTCGCAGTTCGCCATGCTGAAAAAGGTTACTCAGTCCTTGGCGGGACGTACCGCTGTATTCGAGCTGCTGCCCATGTCCTACTCCGAGATACGGGAGATAGCTGCCGATACGCCGCTCGACCATCTGTTGTTTAACGGGTTCTATCCCGCCATTTATTCAGGGCGCAACGTACCCAAATTCCTATATCCGGCGTACATGAAAACCTATCTGGACAAGGACGTGCGCGATTTGTTGCAAATCAAGGACATGATGCAGTTCCACACGTTTATCCGGTTATGTGCCGGGCGTATCGGCTCGTTGTTCAAAGCCTCCGAGCTGGCGAACGAAATCGGCATCAGTTCCCATACGGTTACAGCGTGGCTGTCTGTATTGCAGGCATCCTATATCGTGGCCCTACTGCCACCATATTTCGAAAATACGCGCAAACGGCTGACCAAAACGCCCAAACTCTACTTCACGGACACGGGGCTTGCCTGCCATTTGCTCGGCATCGAATCGCCGGAACAGCTTGCAAGGGATAAAATGCGGGGAGCGTTGTTCGAAAATTTCATCGTAACGGAAGCGTTGAAACGGAGATACAACCAAGGTAAGGAGAGCAACCTCTATTTCTACCGGGATTCGAACCAGAACGAGGTCGATTTGTTGTTGAAAAAAGGTTCGGAATTTTACGGTATCGAAATCAAGTCGGCAATGACTTACCATGCTGATTTTGAAAAGGCATTAAAACAGATGGACGGCTGGGTCAAAGGTCCTGTAGAGGGCAAGGCGGTGATCTATGCAGGCACGCTCGAAAACACCGCAGGGGAAATCAAACTCTTGAATTACACTCATCTGGACAATGTGCTGGATTGATTTCGAAGGAGACAAAAGGTACCGTCAATCAACCTAAACGATATAGACGTATTTAATCCGGCCGATTATGGAAGCGAAACTTTGGTTTATTCTTTTGTGCAGTGTCGTGGCTCTTCTCCTATATGTCATCGGTTTCTGGAGAAGGAAGGCCGGAGAAGCGGCATTCGCAGCCGCACGGGCAGCCGCTACCGCCGAGGATCGTGACCGTTATTGCCGTCTGGCTGTCATGGCGGGCCATCGGGAGGCCTGCAAGATGTTCTGTCTTGCCCGTTCGGACTTTTTCGAGGACCACCGACCGCTCGAACCGTTCAAGTCACACGGGATAAAGGTCGTTTTCTACGGGTATTACTATCCTTCGCGGTACACAGACCTGCTCAACGAAGAACAGCGTGCGTTCTGCCGTTCCCTCTACCAGTTCAAAGAGGGTGAGAATCACGGTATCGGCTTTTTCAAGGCATGTATGTCCGCCTTGAAGCTGGACGATGCCCCTTACCACATCATGTTCATGCCGTGCAGCGACGAGTTCAAGTATGCCCGGCGGTTCAAGCGTCTTGACTGGTACATTAGGACCCATCGGAAGGGACGGACTTCGGGGCTGTACGATGTCGATGTGTTCGAGCCACGCGACAGCCTGCACGAGGCCAAGGGCGGCGAAAACCGCATCCTTGAAAGGAACTACCGGATTACGGGGGATATAAAAGGGAAACAGGTCATCATCGTGGATGACGTGCTGACGAGCGGACAGAGTATGGCTGACTACAAGGAGGAGATAGAGCGGTGCGGTGGCAAAGTGGTGGCGGCCATTTTCTATGGCAAGACCGTCAGCGTACCGCCGATGTTACTGGTAAAGGCTGTGGTCTGGGGCGGCTACATTAAAACTGGTTGAAAAAAATTGTTGAAACCAGCAATATGAAAGAACAAATAGAATGGGAAAGAAGAGGTTACGCTATTTGCTGAAAGGCTTCCGCATATCGGGTAAACAGCATAACCTCCAAAGTTCTGTAAATAGTTTTTAGGCTTGTATTATATAATTTCCTGCCACTTTTTTTGCCTATGCTTATAAAATTTGAGAGCCCACCAAGCTGCAAACTGAGTTAAATAACCCGCATGCAATTCAATACTATCTGTATATCTTGTAACATTTTCTGCAATCTTTTCCATTTGAATATAATGATTCCATATAGTTACTCTTTTATTATACTCATTTGAAACTATCTCTCTTGACTTTTTGTCTATCTTAATTATGCTTATTGTATGTTTTCCAATAGGGATAAATCTATGAAGGAACAATTTGAAGCAAAATGTCTCTCCCTCTTTCCAGACGGAAGGAACATCGTCATAGGATATAAAACTTGCTTTGGGTTTACAAATCTCCCTTAAAGTATCAATATCTTGAATCTTACACCAAATATTTTCAATGTCAGTTTCAAATACTGATGTCACTACAATTTTGCAACCTACAACTCTTTTGCCGTCCCGTGTCGTTAAACAAATCTTTTTTATCATACAGAAACAATTAAAACATTAAACATCTATTTATCTTATACTTATACTCTTTTGCGTATCTTTGTGCAAAGATAGATGCTATATACTCCAAGGGCAATAGTCATTTATAATGAGTACAGTTTAACTGTTTAATAATAAATGTTGTAGCAAGCATGATGATTGATGAAATAGAACAGAAAATCATAAATATACTTCCAACATCAAACACTATGTTTGATGAAATTGATTATTCCATTCTTGAAAAAAGGAAAGAAGACTGGATTAAACTTTCAGAAATTACGCATAGTATTGTATTGGTGTTTGATTGCTACACTAATAAATTTGTTTTTGTTTCTGACAATATTCCTAAATTATATGGAGTTGATTCCCGCAGGTTGTTTGTTGACGGACATCGGCAGGTTATAGAACTTATACATCCGGACGATATAGATTATGGATTACTTGTAAGAAAGAAAATCTATTCGATATTACGTTCATTCTCCGATGCAGAAAAGATGAACTATAAAGCCATTCATGAAATGAGGATAAGAAATGTCCGAGGTGAATATATCCGCATAATAGAACAGGAACAAGTTCTTGAGTTGGATAAATCGGGAAATATTTGGCTTATGCTGTCAGTTATTGACATTGATGCAAACCAAGAACTGGAAATAACCAAAAGCCATCTGTATAACTTAAAAACAGGAGACCAGATTTTTATAGATTTATCTGATACATTGAATGAGCCTTTGACAAATAGAGAATTAGAAGTCTTACGTTTGATGAAGCAAGGTTTGTTAAGCAAGGAAATTGCAGATACCCTGCAAATTAGCATTAACACTGTAAATAGTCATAGGCAAAACATATTGCAAAAGTTAAAAGCAAATAATTCTGCTGAAGCTATAAATTTTGCCCAAAGACTGTGCCTATTTGACAAAAAATGATATTCTTGTTCCCGTTTCATAGAAACAGATAAGGTAAGAAGAATAAAATCATGGACAACTATAGTTCGGTCAATGCCGCCACACACTCTTCGCGTATGGATCTGATGTAATCCAGTATCACTGACGGGTCAATGCTTTTGCCTTCGAGTTTGCAGGAAATATGCAGGTGTTCACCGGTGCTGCGTCCTGTCGAACCGGTAATGCCGACGACATCCCTCGGTCGGATAGCCGCTCCTTTCCGGGTAAGAACACGTGATAGGTGGCAATAGCTGACCGTGTAGTCTCCATGCCGTAAGGTCACATACTTACCGGAGGATTTGTCCTGCCCGACTTTCACTACCACTCCCGCCATCATGGCCATCACCTCGTCGCCCCTCGCATGGAGGTCGATTCCGTTGTGAAACTTCTTTTTTCCGGTAAAAGGGTCTTTCCGATACCCATAAAGCGAATTGATTTTCATCCGGCGCAGCGGATAGCTTACGCTAAGGTAACGCTCTATCCATACGTGCTTGCAGGTGTCGGCGGGTAATGCCGAGGCAGCGTCTCCTGCCGACGGTAAAGTGTCTTGGACGGAAAGCGTGTTTCCGGGCAAGGTCGCCACATTATCCCTATCAGCAGAAACGACTTCGACCCTGTATCGGGATGGTACGGTCGAAACCGTATTGAATTGTGCTTGGACCGGGCCTGCGACGCCCGCAATGCCCGCCATCAAAACCAGTAGTTTCTTTCTCATGCGGCAAATATAACCAGCTCCGCCCAAGATGTCCCGTTTCCACGACCTTTTTCGACCAAAGTACAATAAAAAAGGCATTCAGAGTATGAATTTATGCGTAAAATCATACTCTGAACATAAAAATAAACACTCTTAATACACTAATATTATTCTATTATATACAAGTAAATGAAAAGAATCTATCTTTGCAAAGTATAATTCAAAATACAAAATTAAATATGAATACAGTACGATTTGAACTAATTGAATTACCCTATCCGACACTGGCCCGATTCGGGCTTACACAGGAGATGATCGAGGACTTGCCGATGCGTGTCCTTGACGAGATTTGCGACGGCAGACACTCTCCCGTGCTTCCGGTCCGTGTCCTTGACGAGAAAGGAGAACTGATTGAGAGCCGCAGCCGCTTCGCCCTTGTCCGCAGGGACGACGGCCGGCCGGACGTGGTGTTTTATCCCGTTTTGGAATCCTCGCCGCTGGAACGCTATGACGAGGCGCAACAGAAACAGTTGCTCGACGGCAAGGCCATCATCGCAGACGTGGAAACAGCGGACGGGCGGCACAGCAAGGCATTCGTGCAGATAGACGAGGGAACGAAGCAAGTGATGTATGTCCCTACGCCGATTATCGGGCGCAATCTGCAAGTGCTGGCCGAAATAATGCATCTCGGTCCGGTAGAGGTAAACGGAATGCAAAACGGCGAACCTCTGACACTGGTCGTGGACGACGAACCCGTTACGGTGGGTATCGACCTGCATGACAAGACCGGCATCCGCTTCTGTTCGGGTGACAGCCAGAAATGGAAGGAACAGCCCAAGCGAGAGTGGGACAAGTACACTTTCGGCGTGTACGGCTGCTGGGTGATGGACGACGACGGCAACCTCGACTACGTTCCCGAAGAGGAATATACCGAGGAACTGTGGAATGAACAGAAGAAAAGCGCCGAGCGTAACCGTGCGGCGGGACTTCACAAATAACATCTTAACATTCATCAAATATGGCAGAACACCAATATTATCCCGAAGAGGTACTTATCGAGAAGATGGAGCGCGGCGAATATGGCTGGCTCGACTATGTGAACCATTTTTCAGCCGAGTGGCAGGAGGAATATACCCGCTATTGCAAGGAGCACGGTCTCATGGTGGGCAACGAATCCGCTGCCGAGTTCGTCCATTACAAAGACGAGCAACTGGAAGCGGCGATGGAGAACGAAGATGCATAACGGAAACCTTTTTAACAACGGATTATGGCGATACGAAAGAATACCAACCCCCGAATGATGGACCTGCAACCCGAAATGCAGGACATATTGAGGCGTAACGGTATGCAGGCCCACGTAGTCAGCGACGACACGGGCTACCGGCTCGTGGTACAGGGCCACGATTCGCCTCTGCTGACCTATGACCTTACCGAGCGTCAGATGTTGGCCCTGACAGACTGGGGGACAAACTCGGCCAACAAGAAAGCCTACAACGTGTTCACGAGCATTGTAGGTAAAGACTTTTATATTCCCAAGAACTTCGTCCATGCCCGTAACGCCAACGGTCGTGTCGCTATGGGACTGCACGGCTACCGTATCGGTATCGGCGAATACGGACGTGTGGGACGGCTGGGTATGCCGCCTCCGTTCCTCGGCTGGACGCCACGCCACCAGTGGGGTTTCCATCTGCGGCGGGTCGGCGGACAACTATTCTATCCGGGACCACCCATTGTCCCTGAACGGTGGGACGGGCGAATGAAGCCGGGCGAATTGCAATCGGGCGGCTACGGATTCTATTACAAGTACAAGGACGGACAACCTATACAGTCCGCACGACAGACCGATGTCCTGCAGGACTTGCAAACGGTCATCACGCCGATGGTCAGCCGTCCGCGTAGTACGGAACCGGCTCGTACCTACAAGGAGTTGATTGCTTCTCCGGTCTATTTTTCCAACGAGAAATGGCAGGAGTGCCTCGCCTCACATGGTCTTATCGTCGATAAGGAGGCACGGACCCTGACCGTACAGTCCGAAAAGGTGGCCGCCGATCTGGTCTATGACCTGACGGAAGAAGAAACGGCCGTCCTGACCTCCAACTCCATCGAAGAGCAACCTGTCGAGAAACGACTGGAAGTCCTGAACGGGGTAATCAAGGCGGATTTCGCCGACAAGGTAACAATGGCGGATCTCGACAGCGAGCGGCGTATCGCCCTCGGCCTGCACCCCGAAGTACAGGAGGAACTGACGCAACGTCAGCAACAGGAGCAGGAAATTCTCTCCCCGCTGGAAACCCGACTCCGGCAGGAGATGCCGTATGGCGCAACCGCTTCCGTCGATGGACGGGATATTTCCGTGCTCGACGAGCGCAAGGGCTGGTACCGGGAAGAACGGCACGGCAGGGAGGTCGAGGTCGACGAAATAGCCGTACACCCATCCCCCATAGAGGGTAAGTACAAGATGACGGCCGTCATCGACGGGCAAGTCATCAGCCACGAGATCAGCCAGAAGGATTACGACAAATTCCTTGCGGTCGATGACTACCACCGCATGAAAATCTTTTCGAAGATATTCAGCGAGGTGGACATGAAGATGCGTCCGGAAGCGCAGCGCGGTCTCGGCGTGAAGATTTTCGCTGCCCTCACGGCAGGAACCGTCATCACGGCGGGCGTTGTCCACGGCTTGCGGCATCATCATCACGGTCCGGAGTTCTACGGCGAGCGTTTCGGTGGCCCGCCACACCCGTATTTCAAACCCGGTGTCGATACGCCGAGAGACGTGGCCATACGCAATTTCGAGGCACAGATGAATCAGGATATTAACGATATGAGAAGAGGGAGATAAAGACAACTATGAGAGAAGGAGACCTAACCTACGACGACTTCCTGCAAAGGCTGAACATTCAGGATGTGCTGATTGACGCAGGCTACCACCTGAACCGGCGCGACGGCCTGCGTTATCCCTCGTATGTCCGTCTGGACAGCGATGGGCGGCGTATCCGCGGCGACAAGTTCATCGTGACGCAACAGGGAAAATGCTGTTTCCAAGCCCAGCAGCAGAAAGTCTATAACATCATCTCGTTCATCAAGGAGCACCCGCAGTTTTTCGCTGAATATCGTGTGGGCATGTCTCCCGACCGGCTGGTGAACCTCGTGTGCAACCGGCTGCTGAACCATCCCATCGAGGACCGGACAACATGGATTATCCAGCCCAAGCGGGACATCCGCCCGTTCGACATCGCGAACTACGACATCCACAAGTTCAACCCGCAGGACCGGGAGACACAGAAGAAGTTCTATCCTTATTTCAAGAGCCGGGGTATCGACCTCTACACGCAATATGCCTTCCACCGCCACTTCTGTCTGGCGACGAAACATCGTGAGGACGGTGCGGCATACACCAATCTCGCTTTTCCGCTGACCTTGCCCAAAGGCGACGGTACGGTCGTGGGCTTCGAAGAACGGGGACGTGCAAGAATGAACGGAAGCGGCAGCTACAAAGGCAAGGCCGAGGGCAGCAATTCGAGCGAGGGGCTGTGGATTGCCAGCCCTGCCAAGACCCCACTTGCGGAAGCCAAGCGTATCTATTGGTTCGAGAGTGCCTACGACGCAATGGCTTATTACCAGCTTAACCAGAAATGGGACAAGGAACTTAGAAAGGGAGTGTTCGTCTCTACCGGCGGAGCACCGAGCCAGCAACAGTTCAAAGCCATGACAGAGGCCACTCCACACGCTTACCACCATCTCTGCTTCGACGGGGACCGTGCCGGGCAGATCTTCGCCATCAACTTCGCGCTCACCCATGCGGGCAAGACATTCACCAGCAACGTGACGAAAGACGACAAACTGCAGGTCCGTATCAGCGGCGAGGAGAACCAGAACTACGAAATAAAACTCGAACCCTTCGACTTTCACAGGATAGTCGGCACGCTTTTACGTCCCAAAGAAATCTATCGGGAAGATGGTACGCTTGACTATCGGACAATCGGCGACGGATATTTGCAGGAGATGAGCATGGTGTGCCAAGATGAGTACGAGATGGCTCTTGCCGAGGGTTCGGCCAGTGAGGAAACGCTGGAGGGCATGAGACAAAATATCATGGCCATAGAGGATGCGATCCGTAATCTTCCCGCTCCCGGCGAGGACGGCACCGGCCTTATTGTGTACGAGCCCGCTGAAAAAGGCTATAAGGACTGGAACGAACAGCTCTTGGCAAAGGCCAAGCTGCAAGAATCAGTTCACGAAGAGCCGGCCAGAAGAGAAGAACCCGAACAGGAACGGCAAGTACGTTTCCACCGATGACAACACGGCACACCCCACATGAAACAATAAAAGAGAAAACAATGAATGACAAGGAACTTACACAGGACGATTTTTTGCAAAGGATTGACATACGGGATATACTGCTCGATGCCGGCTACCGCCAGAACCGACGCTTCGGTCTGCGTCTCTCCTCGTTTATCCGCACGGACAACGAGGGAAAGCGTATCCGGGGCGACAAGTTCGTCATCACACAGCATGGGAAGTGCTGTTGCCAACCACCCCAGCAGAAAGAATACAACGTCGTTTCGTTCATCAAGGAGCACCCGACGTTATTCGCGGAATATTATGAGGGAATGGACCTGAACCAGTTGGTGGACCTCGTATGCAGCCGTCTGCTGAACATACCCGTCGAAGAGGAATACGAGGTGCCGATCGTACAGCCCCAACGGGAGATCCGACCGTTCGACATAACGGAATACGACATTCAGAAGTTCGACCCGAAGGACCGGGAAGTGCAGAAGAAATTCGCCCCCTATTTCAAGCACCGCGGTATTGACCTCGGCACGCAGCACGCCTTTTACCGGGATTTCTGTCTGGCAACCCGACACTGCGAAGACGGGCATAGGGACATCTGCCTCGCTTTCCCGATGGCGTTACCCCAAAATACGGACAGAATCGTAGGCTTCGAGGAGTGCGGACGCGCCCGCTTGGACGGACAAGACAGCTACAAAGGCATGGCAGAAGGCAGCAATACGGACGAAGGGCTATGGATCGCCAGCCCTGCCAGAACGCCTCTTGCCGAGGCCAAACATATCTACTGGTTCGGGAGCGCCTACGACGCGATGGCCTTTTACCAGCTTCATCGGGCGCAAAACCAAGAGTTGCGAAAGGCGGTCTTCATTTCGACGGGCGGTGACCTGACCGAGAAACAGATGCGGGGCGTGCTGGAGCAGACAATCCCCGCCCGGCAGCATATCTGTTTCGACAACGACCATACGGGAAGCGTGCTTGCCAGAAGTCTGCAAAAGGAGATATACCGCACGATACGTGAGGCCATCGAGGTAACACCCGAACGGAAACCGTACCTCGATTCCATACCGGACGGCGACGATCTGGACGGAGGGGAATTTTATCTGCTGCCCAAGGGCGGTCTGCAAGAGAGCTGCATAGAGTTCGATGCCGAGCGGGATGAAGCCTTTTCGATGAGCTCGAGCAGGCTGTGCGCCCCGGAAGACGTACAGGACCAGATAAACAGGATGAACAAATGCTACCGGGAGTTCCGGGTGAAACTGCGGGAGTTCCTCGGTATCGACAAGGAACACGACGTCGCCATTACCCGTAAAGAGCCGGACTATCGCTATACGAGCTGGAACGGACAGCTTCTGGCCGAACGGAAGCAGCAGGAAGCATCCGTCGGACAGGGACAGGAGCAGGAGCCGGAAGAAAAAGCCGGACAGGAGCGGCAGACCCATTTTCGCCGATGAGCGCACTGCATCCCATACAAGACAGCCGGAACGTCATCCTGCGGCCGCACGCCGGGCAATTCGTCATAGACGAACTGCCGCTGATGTTCGTGTGCATGGCGGGGCTGGTGCACGGCGGCATGGAAGGTCTGCCATTGAGTAGTATGGCGAGAGTCGTTTCCTTATTTCTGCTCATCGTGCTGCTGTATCGCTTCATCTACCTGCGTCGGATACGTTACAGGGTCGGCGAAGAACAGCTTGTCAGCGAACACGGCATTTTCATACGCAGGGTGGACTACATGGAACTGTACCGTATCGTGGACTTTCAAGAACACCAGAGCCTCCTGCAACAGATTTGCGGGTTAAAGACGGTTCGCATTCTCTCAATGGACCGGAACACGCCAAGGCTCGACCTTATCGGCATACGGCGTAGGGACGACATCGTGGCGATTATCCGTGAACGTGTGGAAATCAATAAACGAAAAAAGGGAATCTATGAGATTACGAATCATTAGTATATGGGTGTGTGTTGTATTTGTCGGTCTGCTTCCGCAACTGGCCAAGGCGCAGATTGCTGCCTCAAACCCGCTGGAATGGGCGGCGTTGGCCGAGGGCAATGAATTGATTAACGGCCAGATAGATAAACAAATCAAAGGACAGACGCAGACTGCCCTGATGCAAAACAGTATCGCAGCAGAGTTCAACCGCATACACGAGTGGGAGAAACAGTACAACAGCTATCTCAAGACGGCGAGCGGCTATGCCTCGTCACTGAAAGCCTGCACGCACCTCTATAATGACGGCGTGCGGATTTTCCTCACACTGGGAAAATTGGGTAACGCGATACGGAACAATCCGCAGGGTATCGTTGCCAGCATGAACATGAACAACCTCTATATCGAGACGGCGACGGAACTGGTTTCCGTGTTCACGTTGCTGAACGATGCCGTGGCCAAAGGCGGAACGGAAAACATGCTCACGGGGGCGGAACGGAGCAAAACCCTGTGGGCGTTGAACGATCAGCTTGCGGCATTCAGCCGGAAACTGCATCTGCTCTATTTGAGCCTGCGCTATTATACCCTGAACGACGTGTGGAACAACATAACGGCGGGTATGATAGATCGCAGCAACGGCGAGGTGGCCCGTCTGGCCATGTCCCGCTGGCGCAGGGCGGCAGCCATCGCCCGTTGAAAAGAAGGGAAATAAAAAACGAAGAACGATGAAGCGGATAATCTCGATATGGATTCTGTTGCTGTGCGCCGGTATCTCGAAGGTACAGGCGCAGAACGATGCGACCCTTGCGGGAATGATTCTGGTTTATACCAACAAGGCCGAGAAGGAACTGAAAAACCAAGAGAAGGTCATGCTGATGCAAACTACAGGGCATGTGTGGACGAAGGAAGAAGTGGAAGGCACGACGGACTTGCAACGGGAGTTCAACAATTACCTGAACTCGTTCCGCTCGATTGTCTGCTATGCGGCTCAGATTTACGGTTTCTACCATGAAATATCGCAGCTTACAGACAACATGGGCGACTTCACCAAACAATTGAGCAGACATTCGACCAACGCATTGGCCGTTGCCCTCTCCACGCGGCGCAACCAGATTTATCGGGAGATGATATTGAACAGCGTGGAGATTGTGAACGACATCCGCACGGCCTGCCTGTCGGACAACAAGATGACGGAAAGGGAACGTATGGAGATCGTGTTCGGCATACGCCCGAAACTCCGGTCGATGAACCGGACGCTGCAACGGCTGACCAAAGCCGTGAAATATACCACGATGGGCGACATCTGGCGGGAAATCGACGAGGGCGCACGCCCTGTCGCAGACAAGTACGACATCGTGAAAGCCGCCCAAAGACGATGGCGGCAAAATGGAAGAAATGTTAGACCCTAAAAAAGAATAAAAATATGGGAGCTTGGGATACGATATTGAAATACGGCGGAAAGGCCATGAAAGGCATGGGCAAGGCCGCCAATGCGACGGGGAAAAGTGCCGGTCATGCGGTACTGCATCCCTCGCAGACCCTTCGGGGAGCCGGGCAGGCGGTCAAGACGGCTACCGCCGGAGCTGCCGTCGGCTATGTGGGCTGGGAAAAACTGACCACCGACAAAAGTGTCGCACGGATCGTCAGTGAGGCCGTAGTTGGCAAATCCGCCACGGATGCCCTTGCAGGTACGACCGAAGACATGAAGGAACTGAAAGACAAAGCCGGAGAGACGGTCTCTGCCATAGGCGAGGCTGTGGGAGGCGCGGACTCGAAACTGAACGGGGTATCGAACTTCCTGCGGGAAGCCTCCGGCGGTGGGTTGTTCAACATGCTCAGCGGCTTTTTGCGAAACCTCGGAGGAGGCAATGTGTCGGGATTGAACATTGCAGGACTGATTGCGGCGGCGTACCTCGTGTTCGGACGTTCCGGCTGGCTGGGTAAAATCGCCGGTCTGTTTCTGGGCATGATGCTTATCGGTAACAATGCGGGCGTTGTCCGCACGGTTCCCTCGGAAACGGTATCGAGGACACAGACGCCGACACTCTCTCCGGAGGAACAAGCGCAAAGCGGAGGAATGAGAAGGTAGGAACACATAAAAAATATATATCACAATGAAATATACGGAAGAAATGATCCTGCACTCGGACAGCGGCTACTGTATGCCGTTCGAAGAGCCGCGGGGAAAAGACGTGGAACTGTCGCTCGGTTACGGTGAGCAGGTACACCCGACAACGGGAGAAAAGTTCTTTCATCACGGGATAGACTTCAAAGCGCGGTGCTACATGCTGTCGGCTGTGGCCAGCGGCATCGTGTCGGGCGTGGGAAACGACCCGGTACACGGCATTTGCCAGACAGTCCGTTACGGCGGGTACGAGGTGACATACGGTCATCTGTCGAATGTGTTCGCCCAATTCGGACAGCGGGTGGAAGCCGGACAAACGGTGGCTTTGAGCGGTGAACGGCTGCATATAGAAGTCAAATTCAAGGGCGAGGAGCTGAACCCGATAGAGTTCCTGACCATGTTGTACGGCAACATCAAGGCTTTGCAGGAAACCGACGGCAACGGCCCGGCAGGTTTTTACGATACGGAAACTGGGGTAACAAACGACTACGAGAAGGACCAAAGGGAAATAGAAGAGCTGATGCTCCGCTTTCTGCCGCTTTACATGGAGGATTTGCAGCGGGGAGCGTACACGGTGCCCGCACATACGGAACAGTCGCTACGCCACATCTTCACGATGGGAGCGATGAAAGAGTATTTCTACGAGCAGATGCCGAGCATAGCCAATCCCCTCGGACTGGGGCGCAAAGCCATGCCGCTTGCCAGCAAAGTTCAGAACCTACTGATAGCGGATTTCCTGAACTACCTTGCCCTGCGGCATGAGGTGTACCTCTCCACAATGGGCGGCGAGGTAAAAAAAAACTTCATGACGAAGCTGTAGCGGGCTGCGGACTCATCGACCCGCTGGCGGAGCTGGACATCGACATCCAGAGCTTCGACATATCGAGGATCGTCTCCGTCTATCCCGACCGCGCCGGAGTCCGCTGGTGGACGAAAGCATGGTTCAACAACCGGGAAGAAGGGGAAGCCTCGGTGGAAATCGAACGGGAACAGGCGGTACGCTTCATTCAAGACCGTATCGAAAAAGATGCATGGCTCGAAGAGTTTTTCCCCAAGCAAATGGAAGTGTACCACAACGCCATCGAACAAACGAAGGAACAACTGCTGAAACAGATAAACATGATATAGAAAGATATTGATTATATGGACGAAATCAAACATAGCAGGAGGTTTGCGGAAATAGAGACTCTCATGGGCAGTTATTTCCGCTATCATCTCGTCCCCGTCATGACGCAGACGCAAACCTACCTGACCGAGAAGCAGGGCGAGGAAATGAAGAAGTATTCGACTTCCATAAGCGGCATACTCGGCATGATGGCGTCGGCGGGCCAACCGCTCTCCGACCCGTACCAAACACTCAAGGTAACAGGAGAATGGAACTCCAAGACAACCGAAGACTACATCGGGATGTGCAAGGAACGGATTCTCTCGTCGGAGGAAATACAGCACGATCTCGCCTACATGGCCGGCGAGTGGCGCGATACCGTCGTGCTGGAAGTCGGACGCAAGCGTTACGATGAACTGTCGCAGGAATTGGGCTGCGACCTCGCCTACGCCTTCGTGGACTACCGCGTGGAGCAACTGATGATAGACCATCTGGTAAAGGAACGTATGCCCAAGTCCTCGGCGGACTACATCATCCGCAAAGCGGCTGAATCAAGTCTGTTGGGGTTGCCGCAGGCGTTAAGCCGCTCGCCGCTGGCCGAAGAGATAGAGAAGCGCGGAGAGGCCGCTTATCGTCCGAGCAAGTTGGAGAAAGGCGCAGGTTGGGTGTTGGGGGCTTCAGCCGATACCGTCATGCTGGGCGGTGCAGGTTCATGGGCAAGCTTCGCACGGTTCATCGGAGCGGATACAGCCATCTCGGCCGTTGCCGATCACTTCGGGGCAGAAGAGACACAGACGCTCTCTGCGGAGGAGTGTATCAGCAAGGGGGTGTTCGGCAGCGAAAGCAATGTGTTCGAGGGATTCCGTAAGGAAGCAGCGGCGATTCCACCCAAAGAGAACACACTCTTGTCCGAAGCCAACGGAGAGTTACAGAAAAAGATACCGATTATAACATTCGATTTTATGGATTGGTGGAAAACAGACAGTATAAATATGCCGTGGCGGGAAGAAACTGCCGGGGAAGAACGGAAGCGGGCGGAACGGTATAAAGATGTGCCGTTGGTGGTCGCTCCCGGACAGGAGGAAGCCTATCTGCAAGACTTGGAAAGAGGGAATACCGAAGCGGAACAAGCCGGTCAGGAATCCGAACAGAGGGAAAAAGAGGCGAAAGAAGTGCAGGTTTCCACAGTCTCCACCGAGAAAACGATACGGGAAGAGCCGTCCGGGCAAGAACCGCAGACCATACAGACCAACGAGAACGGTTGGGATGGGCTGACCCGTTTCCTCGGACTGGAAGGTTTCAGCGAAGTCATGAGTAATCCGGGCAGTGTGTTGGCCATGCTGCCAGACATGCTATTGGGTATATTCACAGGCAAGACGCAATCGCTGGGACTGAAAGAAAACCTGCTGCCGATAGCGAGTATCGTGGCGGGCATATTCGTCAAGAATCCGATGCTGAAGATGTTGCTTATCGGCTTGGGTGGTGCGAACCTGCTGAACAAGGCGGGACATGAGGCACTGGGAAAAGAAAGGACGGAGAGAAACGGAAATGTGGCCACGACCGACAAAAAGGTGCAGTACAGACGCTATCCCGATGAGCCGCTCAATCCACGTATTGTGAATCCGGTACTGCAAGGCAATACCCTTATTGCCACGATAGACCACGTGCCCTGCACGGTGCAGCTTAATTCCACGGTGGCGGACGCCTACCGTGCCGGTGCCTTGCCGCTGAACACGCTGGCCAATGCCGTGCTCGTCCAAAGCGACCGTCTCCGCCAGATGGCTTCGCAGAATTACGACAACGGACAACAGGAGACCATCGTGCGGACGCGAGGCATCCAGTAATCCCGTAACCGACAAAAAAATTGGAGTATGAAAGAGAAATCGCAAATAGAAAAGAATGCCGAGGAGCGACAGATAGAGTTGCTTTCCACGGCTTTGAACGAAGCGTCGAATGCCGGAGGACACTGGCTCAACGCCGCAGGCAAGGGCTTTCCGAAATTCTATCCGCGCGGCGTCGCCGTCAGCCCGTTCAACGGGTTGTTCATGGCACTGCATTCGGACCGGAACGGGTGCAAGACCAACCTGTTCACCCTTTACAGCGATGCCAAGGCACGTGGCACATCGGTACGCGAGCACGAGCAGGGAGTCCCGTTCCTGTTCTACAACTGGAACAAGTACGTCCATCGCAACAACCCGGAGGACATCATCAGCCGGGATGCCTATTTGAAACTGGACGAGGAGGTGCAGAAACAGTACAAGGGCATACATAACCGGGAGATCCGCACGCTCTTCAATATCGACCAAACGACACTGCCTTACGTGGATAAGGAGGAATACGATATGGTATTGCTGAAAGACGGCAGTGCCGTGGAACGGGGATATTCCGAGGCCGACGAACGGCGATTGCATATCCGTTTCAACGATTTCCTGCTGAAAATGAGGGATAATCTCGTGCCCGTGCGTTCGGACGGAAGCGGAATGCCCCATTACGAGACAGATCGCGATGCGGTCTATATGCCGCGCCAACGGGATTTCGGACACTACAACGATTATGTACAGGAGGCACTGCGGCAAATCGTAAGTGCCACAGGACACCAGCAACGGCTGGCCCGTGAAGGCATGGTGATGAAAAACGGCATGGGTCCCTCGGAAGATGCCCTCAAACAGGAACGGCTAATCGTGGAGGTGGCTTCGGGAATCAAAATGCTGGAATTGGGGCTGCCCGCCCGTCTGTCCGACAAAAGCCTTGAACTGGTGGACTACTGGAACCGGGAACTCAAGGAGAACCCCAACCTGATGGATGCCCTCGAAGGCGACGTGAACAACGCCCTCGAAGTAATCCATAAGGCAGAACGGGGCGAGAAAATCGAATATGCCACGATGCGCAACCGCCGGCAGACCTCGGACATGCAGGAGCAGCTACCCAAGCATTTCTATGTAGCCGACGAGATCCGGAAACACCCGAACAAGGAGGACAGGACCATTGTCATCGTCATCGACCCGTCCTCGAAATCGGCGGACGTGATACTCCCTGCCGGTGCGTCGCCGGAAGTGGACAATGAAGTGCCGGGCATGAACAAGGCCCGTATCGGCAGGGCTTTGCGAAGGGAAGGGATCGAAAACGTGCGTTTCTTCAATCCTGACGGCACATGGGGGTACAGGCCCGATGATACTTATTTCGCCCAAAAACAGATCTCACTGGCCCGGCTGAAAAACTGGGCGCTGGAAATGCTCTCCACACTGGACATAACGCCCGCGGTCAAACGGGCGGACGAAATCGGCTTCGACCAAGTACAGATGATTCAGGACGACAAGAACCGCTGGGCGCTGTATCTGAAGCCCGAACATCAGAGCGGGTACAGTATCTATCCCGACAAGGACGACCTCAACCGCTTCTTCTCCACACTCAAACAGTCGATGGACAATATCGAAAATGTACGCATGGAGCTGGCGCACAAGTATTATGCGCTGGCGGAAACACAACCCGACCTGAAAGTGGACCTGTTCAGCAGCGGGGCGCAGGACATTGACCTGAACCGGATTCAGCGCGTGTCCGTGTTCAAGACCAAACAAGAAGGGACTCTGTGCGTGGCGACCATTGACGGAAAGAAATTACAACCCCGAAGCGTCACCCGGCAACAATGGCAACGCATGTGGGTGGCGGAGGACCGTGCCAAATACAAATGCCATCTGGCGGCCACGCTATTTGCCGATGTGCTGCGTAAAGGACAGACGCAGGAAGTGACTGCCGGAAAGAGACAAGAAGAAGATACCCAACAACAGGATAAAGACAAGAACTCGAAACAAGCCGATGGAGAAGCCCAAAAAACCGGTTCATCCCTAAAAGAGTTGTCCATAAAAGATATACCGGAACAAATGTATGGTAAGTACGAGCAAATCAAAGAGGAACAACCGGAAGCGGTTGTCCTTTTCAAACATGGGAACAATTATTACGCTTCCATGTATGATGCGGAGACCATTGCGAACGAACTGAACCTGCCTCCGAGCAAAGAACGCGTTCCGTATGATGCAAATAAAATCATATTGGTATTCGAGCATGACAATGAGGAAACAAGGCAGCAAATTCATGCGCTACGGGCATACGTGATGGATTGTGACGGTATGTCTAAGGCACAGCAAAACGGGCCTGCAGAAACAACCGACGAAGAGAACGAGAACGAACAACGTCCAACCATGAGGAGGTAGAAATATGGCAAACAAGAATCAAGAATATACAAGACAATACGCAGACTATGCGATGGAACAGATGCGGCGATACGGCATTCCGGCCTCCGTGACGCTGGCACAGGGCATACTGGAAAGTTCCAACGGACAGAGCCGTCTGGCGCAGAATGAGAACAACCACTTCGGTATCAAGGCCACGCCCGAATGGATTGCCGGGGGTGGCCGGTACGGCCTGTATTCCGATGACAAGCCGAACGAGAAGTTCTGCAGTTATGACAGCGTGGGCGATTCGTATGAGCACCACTCACGCTTCCTGAAAGAGAACAGCCGCTATGCCCGCTGTTTCTCGCTTTCTCCCGACGACTACAAGGGCTGGACGCAGGGCCTCGAAAAGGCGGGCTATGCCACGGGCGGGCATTATGCCGACAGCCTGCAACGTATCATCGAGCAGAACGGGCTGCAAAAGTACGACCGTCAGGTCATGCAGGAGATGGAAGCGCAGGGAAAACGGTTCGGTTTGGAAGAGAACCCGCTCCGGGAAGCCGGAAATGCGGCGGAGTATTCGTTTCCGGTGGAACGGAAAGAATTTCTATTCGTCACCTCACCGTTCGGTATGCGGCAAGATCCGACAGACGGCAAGGAGCGTATGCACAAGGGTATCGACATCCGGTGCGACGGCGATGCAGTCTTGGCCACGGAGAAAGATGGAAAGGTCATTGCTGTCAATGGCAAAAATAATACGCCCGGCGGCAAGTCACTGACAGTGGAATACACCCGTCCGGACGGCAGTAAGGTACAATGTACCTACATGCACCTTGGCGAAATTTCCGTAAAGGCAGGCGATATGGTACAGGCGGGCCAGAAGCTCGGTCGATCCGGCAACACAGGAACACGAACAACGGGAGAACATCTGCACTTCGGCGTCAAACAGATTTATGCGGACGGGACACAGCGGGACGTCGATCCGGCGGCTTATCTGGCTGAAATCGCCCAAAAGGGTCACATCAAACAACAGGTGCTGCATAACGGAAACGACCTGCTCGCCCGATATAAGGGAACAGAAGGAAATGTCGCTGGCAAAGACTTTTCGCCCGACGCATGGATGAAAAAACTGCTCTCCTCGGAGGACAGTGGCGTGGGACTGTCAGGGTGTAGCGACCCTATCGTGGAGATGGCCATGACCGCTTTTACCTCTCTGATGTTGCTGGCGACGCAAATCGACAGCAAGAACGAGGAAGAACAAAAGGCGGCCATTTCCGAGGCGATGGACAGCCGGCGTATCGACCTGAAAACGCTGCTGCCGGGCATGAAAACCTGCGACCTCGTGGTCGGGGAAAACGGGCGGGCTGTCCTGCAAGTGGACAACGGAAGCGTCCAAGTATCGCGAGAACTGACCTCTGCCGAGTTAAGCCGCCTGTCGGTGACGCTTAATGACGGTTCTCTTTCGGAAGAAGCCAAACGACTGCGTGTGACCGGAACGCTGAACACGATCATCCTCTCGGAGGCGGTTTCGCAGAACTTTGAACGGGGAATGTCCGAACAACGGGCACAATCGGAAAACCTGAAAAGATAATCCCAAAAGTCATGATAAAACGCGTGATGATACGACTTTGCGGGTATTTGTCCGGGTTGTCCGCCTGCGCCCTGCATATCCTGTTCTGTTCCCGACTCTTCGGTTGGACGGCGACGTTTGTCATCGTGGGCATTCAACTGGGTATTGCCGGCTGGATTATCTACATGAGAATACGTGCACCCGATTAGGAAACGGTTTCAGCATGTTCAACTTCAAGATACCTCGCTTTGTCCGGTGGATTATGTATCACTAAAAAGACAAAAGAAGATGATTAAGTGTAATATTACGGCGTGCGGCACCATCAGCCGCGACGCTTCGATGCGCACAACCAAGGAAGATAAAACATTCCTGACCTTTCCGCTCCGCATCGTGATCCAAGGTAAGGATGGCCGGAACGAAACGGTCGAGATCAGTGTCAGCAAGGAGGGTGCCCAAAAGAAGGTATCCAGCTATCGAAACGGACTGCGTGTCGAGGTTGCGGGGACGCTGTTCCTGAAACGCCGGGGCGAAAAGCTCTATTTCAACCTCTTTGCCGACCGTATCGCCACGGCAAAAGACATCGCAGATTCCATCAAGGGCGAACTGTCATTCCGCGGCAAGGTGGGCAAAAACATCGAGGAACGGAAAGACAAAAAGGATAAGTCCTATACGATGTTCTCGGCATTCAGCACCGAGAAGGTCGATGAGAATTTCGAGTACCAGTGGGTGCGCTTCTTCTGCTTCGACAGGCAACGCGAAGAGTGGTTGCAACCGGGTGTCAAGGTAGAGGCCAAGGGCGAACTGACAGTCTCGGCACATAACGGGAAGCCGGACATCTCCTGCCGGGTGGAAGAATTGACGCAATATGTTCCCGAATCGGATAACTCCAATCAGTAGCAGTCATGGCCGGTTATAGAAAGCGAAATACGGAGGGACCGAACAGCGAGGATAAGGCGCTGGACCTCTTTGCCGAGATGATGATCGAGAAAATCGAAAGCATCCAGAAAGATTGGCACAAGCCGTGGTTTACCGAGGGTGTACTGCAATGGCCGCGTAACCTGTCAGGGCGCGAGTATAACGGTATGAATGCCCTGATGCGTGCGTCCAGAATGGTCGCATAGTAAATATCTCTGTGGCAAGAGATTAGAATAGGATACAATATGTTCTACTCCCAACTGAATAAGCCCCGAGCGAAAGCAAAAGGTGAAAACAGCATTTCAGTAAAACGGAATGTGTGGCTAACTGTCATGCGACACAGTTCCGTGAGGGGGAAAGACAGATATAAGGATGAAGCCTGCATTGGTTCAACGATAGTTCAGCGGCATAAGGCGTGGCGTGGGCGGAAAGGCAGTTATATCTACGCCCTCTCGTGGTACTCAATTCCAAAGCATTAGGAATATGGGCAAAAGGTATCAACCACGACGCACTTGCGATAAGCAAGAAAAGAACGAAAGTCGCATCCGACAATCTGTCGTGCCAATAGTTACTATGCGTGCTAACTGGAGATTGCCTAAATCGGGATGCCAAAAGGCTATGGGTAAAGACTCTGAATACCCGACATGGCAACGGAGCTTCCGTAGTAGTCTGAGCAAGGGAAAGCCTTGTACATGGCGAAGGGAAGCAGTTGGTAATTTTAATACAAACAACGGATAATGTGAGAGACATTATGAGAAATCCAAAGCAAGTATTAAACAATTTATGTGAACACAGCAAAGTTTCGGGCTACAGGTTCGAAAGGCTGTATCGAAATCTATTCAATGAACAGATGTTTTATGTTGCCTATCAACGTATTTACACTAAGCAAGGCAATATGACACCTGGTACTGACGGCAAGACCATTGACCAAATGAGCATTCAAAGAATAGAATCTCTTATAGCAAGTCTCAAAAACGAGACATATCAACCTAATCCGGCAAAGAGGGTATATATTCCCAAGAAGAACGGTAAAATGCGTCCGTTGGGCATACCCTCCTTTGAAGACAAACTTGTACAGGAGGTGGTAAGAATGATACTTGAAGCCATATATGAAGGGTATTTTGAATACACCTCACATGGGTTTAGACCTTTCAAAAGCTGCCACACCGCACTATCAAGCATTCAGAAAAGGTTTGTCGGGGCTAAATGGTTCATCGAGGGAGACATTAAAGGATTCTTCGACAACATAGACCATAGCGTACTGATAAGCATACTTGAAGAAAGAATAAACGATGTTCGCTTTATTCGCTTGATTAGAAAGTTCCTTAAAGCCGGATATGTAGAACACTGGCAGTTCAATCATACTTATTCGGGAACACCTCAAGGTGGAATCATCAGTCCAATACTGGCGAATATCTATCTTGACAAGTTTGATAAGTTCATGAACGAGTATGCCAAGAGGTTCGACAAGGGTAACAAGAGACGGGTAAATCCAGCCTACAACCGTATTTGCAACAAAAGAAACTCGCTGAAACGTAAACTGAACGCCGAAATTGACGTGGAGAAAAGGAAAATCCTTATCTCGCAAATCAGAAACATGCGTACAGAAATGCAACAACTCCCGTATGGGAATGACATGGACGAACAGTACAGACGACTAAAATACGTGAGATATGCTGACGACTTCCTTATAGGGGTTATCGGCAGTAAAGCCGACTGTGAAGCGATAAAGGCAGACCTCAAAAAGTACATGCAAGAACAACTAAAACTTGAGCTGTCTGAGGAAAAGACCTTAATCACAAACGCACAGGACAAGGCAAAATTTCTCGGATATGAAATTTATGTACAACGTTCCGAAAGCAAGGTAAAGAATAGCCTCGGTAGAACGAATCGAATGTTCAACGGAAATGTAAGGCTACATGTCCCTACTGAAATTGCAAGGGAGAAACTGCTCGCTATGAATGCTATGGCAATAAAACAAGTCAATGGCAAAGAAATATGGTGGGCTGAATCCAGAGGCTTCCTAACAAGCATGAAAGAGGAGGATATCATAGCCAGATACAACCTTGAAATAAGAGGGTTCTATAACTACTATTCGATAGCCAATAACATCTCAGCTGTCGGAGGTACTTTCGGAGGTATCATGAAACGCAGTTGCATTAAAACTCTTGCACACAAACATAACAGTACCATGCGTAAAGAATGGAAACGTTATCGTGAAGGGCAGGACTTTGTTGTCCGATATATGGACAACAAGGGTCAAGAAAAGTGCAGGGTATTGTACAATGAGGGGTTCAGAAGAAAAACTGTCAATGATTTTGCAGAATGTGACCACATGCCGAATACATATTTTCTGCCGCAGGCATCGCTTGTAGAAAGGCTAAATAACGGTGTGTGCGAACTTTGCGGAAATAAAGTGCCACTGATAATGCACCATGTCAGAACACTCTGTAAACTGAAAGCAGATACGGAGTGGAATAGATTAATGCTGAAGAGAGGACGCAAGACATTGGCAGTATGCGAAAAATGCAATACACTGATTCAAAGCTATGTTTAACAGAAAATTGACATTACCAACGGAAAGCCGAATACATGGAGACATGTACGTTCGGTTTGGAGGCAGGTATGGGGAAACCTATCGCCGAAAGACGACAAGGCGTCCCATACCGAGCCTACTGCTCCTGCATTGTGAGAACGAAGGGTACAAGATTCCCCGTTTCTGTACGTTCGACTGTGTGCAGCGGCTCAACAAGCCCGGTAAGGACGGACAAGAACTGCCAAGGGTATCTGTGCTGAAAGGTGAGAAATCCTTTCCCGTGATGCTGACCACATTCACCTGCATACACAAGGAAACAAAGGAAAAAATCAAGTATGACGATTACAAGAAGCTCTCCAACGAGGAGAAGGCGCAATACAATGTTTATCCCCGTATGCAGGTGTTCCGGGTGTTCAATGTCGCCCAGACCAACTTGCGGGAGGCACGACCGGAGTTGTGGGAGCAGTTGGAGGTAGAGAACGGGAAAAGGGTCGAAAACGGCGAACATTTCAGTTTCGTGCCCGTCGATACGATGATTCGGGACAAGCTTTGGATTTGTCCCATCAAACCGAAACATCAGGACGAAGCATACTACTCGATTACGAGAAACGAGATAATCGTGCCCGAAAAAGAACAGTTCCAGTCCGGAGAAGCCTTTTACGGAACGCTGTTTCATGAAATGGTCCACTCCACCGGCGCCGAGGGTGTTCTCGACCGTCTCCAGCCGACATCTTTCGGCTCGAAAGAGTATGCCCGCGAGGAACTGGTGGCCGAACTCGGCAGTGCACTGATCGCACAACGCTATGGCATGACCAAGCATATCAAGGAAGACAGTTGCGCATACCTCAAAGGGTGGCTCGATGAATTGAAGGAATCGCCACAGTTTATCAAGACGACGCTTCTGGACGTGAAAAGGGCTTCGTCAATCGTTACCCAAAAGGTGGATAAGATTGCACAGGAGTTGGAACAAAATGTTACTGAAGAGCAAGAGAACAAACACTCGACCAAGGAACGTATCTTTTACGCATCGGTGGCTTATCTCCAATCTACCGATGACACGACGCAACTGGACGAATTGAAGGACAAAGGCGACTACAAGGGATTGCTGGCACTCGCCAAGGAGTATTACGACGGCAACGGTATGGACGAGCAGCATACATTCGCTTCTCCCCTCCAGAACCGGGGAGATGATCTGCTAATCGAGGATAAAGACTTTGCCGTAGTGTACAACGGAAGTGTCGGGGGCACTTACGACATCATGCTGAAGTACACGGAGCAGGAGGTACGAGACCATATCCGGCGTTACGGAACCGACCACGCCAGCGATGATGTGAAAGAGGTGGCCAAGGATATGGCGGCGGAAGAGTTCGATGTCCTGAAACATCAGAAACTCCCGATGTTCGAGATGCCGAACGGAAAACATCTGTTCGTCTGGTATAACAGGGAAACCGACACGCTCGATGCCGGACCGTTTACCGGTACGGATATACCCGACAGACACCGCTTCGCTTACGACCATTGTCAGTCGATGGAGGCCAACCTGCAAAGCGTGAACGAGAAACTGGGCGAAATGGAGGAGTATCAGGGTGAAGTGCAAGAGGAAAGCTACATCAGCGGTCTGCACCGATAACGGAAACGAATGTGAGGTGGCTTCACTTCAACGCTACCTCACATTCTTATACATTACATTAAGACAACAGTTTGTCAATCATTGACTGTAGCTGTGACATATCGCAATATTGATTGATACCACCGGTATAATCCTTTGCGTGCCGGGCGGTCCGTATCAGGAACGAATCAAGTTCTATTTTTACCCCACCGTCCATCCGCGCATCCGAAGAATGGCTTATGTACACGAATTTACCGTTACGCTCAATAAAGCAACTTGTAAGGTAATGCCCCTTGCTCTCGGCTACAACTGCCGCATCCACGGCTTTTGCATATTTGGATATTTCACTCAACAACGCCGTTTGGAAGTTATTGTATTCCTTTGATACATAACCCCCTGCATCTGCAAGGACAGAAAATTGCCATTTGGTATAAAAAGTCTGTGTCATATTCTTTCAATTCTAATTCTGTAAATAAATTAGGCACATAGCAATAAAAGCATTGAATTTATAGTATTCAATTAACGACATTTAAGCAATTACCATGATATTTTCAGAGACCAAAGTTACGGAGATTTATCGTATGGCAGATGATTTTTGCAAAGAAATTGCTCAATTTCGGGGAAAATATATGGTTGAAGATAAAGATATTGAATATTCTATGCCCCGCTCCTTTAATATAACTTTATTTTCAACTCCCTTTCTACCATAACAACATACTGTTTTTTGAAAGAAGCCCGCCATTGATGTATGTTTTTCAAAGACGGGCAACTGGCTATATTTTGAATTATACTCACGTTAAATAGCTTTCCCAGTTCTCTTTGTCGATAGTTAATTTGTTCATTTCCCAATCATATTCCACTTCCGGCATATCAGCATAAGGGAAATACACGGTATAGCCTATCTGTCCATAGGAGCAATGTAGCGGTATGACGCAAATTTCCTGACCACAATAAGGTTGTGGGCAACAATATTTCTTCCAATCGAAACGGCCTGCAACTATATTGCAGCAAAGTAATTTTAGAGCCATTATACCTTTCCAACTCTGAAAATCTGTCTTACAACTTGTCCTTTCCATAATGAATATTATTTAATGTGCTATGTTATAATAAATTTCGGGTTCACTCGATACATTGTAGATGTAATTGCCGCAACGTACCAAAAGGGCGTTTTTGCCATAATACAGTTCTTTCATTCCGGCGATGCTTCCTGTCCTGTGGAAATTTGGAAAGCGGCTTATTCCTGCCCTTTCCGCATCTTTTGTGTAAAGTGTTTTCATTCTCATGCTATTGCTTTTTTAATGTTTCATACAGGGTTTCTATCATTTTCTCGGCTTCTTCCATATCGGTTACGATGTCTTTGATGTAGTAGGGTGCACCGTTTTTGCCGTGCCCGTCATTGCCTATCCACAGGTAGGCTTCATAGTCGGGGTCGAAACCTTCGTAGAAATTTTCCAGTCCGCACAGAAACCCGTCGAAATCCCCGTCTTTCATTTCAACAGAGACGTTGAAGTCCTGCCCTTTGGGCGTATATTGCTGAAAATCGAACACCACGCTATTTTCGTGCTTCGTTGTCGATACTTGCCAGCCCAATCCTGTGGCTACTGCGATAATTTGTTCTGTTGTTGTCATCGTTTCGTTTTTTTATTTCCCTTTGTTCCGAGCTTTTCAGCCTGCCGCAGGGTCGGTTTTTATGTGCGATACCCGACGGCGGAAGCAAGAACCGCGAACAAGGAACCGCCGATGAAATTTTATGAAATACCGAAATCTGTGATTCCGGAAAGTTTTCGTCAAATTTCAGCAAGGTAGCTCTGCGATACTTGGTCTGCCGTTCGTCCGCCGTACCTTTGCACGGTAAAAACAGTCTGTGGCGGTGACGAGCTTCGAGGAAATGATAATCCGACGGTATAAAAGGGAGAAGCAAACTATAAACGTCCTGCCTGCTCATGGCATATAAATGGCTGATTCAATGTAGTTCGCTACCTACAAAAGTATGCGGCAACGGCCGGAATATAAACAACCACCTGTCCCGATTGGCAGGTGGTTGACCGACAGCAGCCGGTATCAGGCGGCCATACGCTTTCGGACAAGTGCGATGTTCTTATGCACAAGGTTCATAATCCGTTTATGGTATTTCGTATTTTTGTTACACAGCCCTCTCGACTGCAGCACCTTGAATGTTTCGAGGCTCAACTCAACGGTCTCGACCCTCTTGTTTTCTATCCGTGCGGAGAATACCAGCGTATCCGGTTTGAGGTAATATTCGCACTGTCCTACGCAGTGATGTAATGCATTGCCCTCGTCGTAGTAGGCTTCCACGCTGTCCAGTACACGGACGACTATCGTCCCATCCGTGAACTCCAGACCGAAGAACTTGCCTTTCAACTCCCTGAAACGTGCCTCGTTTTCCCTCGCCCGTTTCATCTGCTCCATGCGTTTTTCCTGTTCTTGGAGAATACGCACCTTGTTCTGGTACTTGTCGTGTTCGGCTTTCAAATCGACAGGGCAGACATAGTGGGCGTTGTGCAAGTCTTTGCCGCACCTGTCGAGCATACGGAGATAATCTGCCCATATTCCCATGCCCTTTATCCGATACTTCTGGCGTAACACGATTTTGTAGGATGACCAACATAAATCCAAATCCTGTGCGTGGTCTATAAAATACTTGAGGTCGCGTTTGCGTCCGCTTTTGAGTATCGTTTCCACACGGCTGTCCGACAGCAGGGCTTTCATCAGTTTTTGCGGGGCGATGTCTGAAAACGAACCTTTCAAGCCGTTACGCCGTAACTTCGGAATAACCGTGTATTTCGGATAGACATAGCAGTCGGCAATGTGGCGATACACATAGTTATCATTCCGCAGTTCCAGCCCCGACCCGTATAGAAAACAATCCAAGTAACGTCCCATTGCCCGTTGTAAGGCCGTCAGAGCGGTTTTCCCGTTCTCGTCCATCCAATACCTCGCCACTTCGCACACGTCCGTCCGAGCTTTCCGGCTTTTGTGATAATAAACGGTCATTCTGAAAATCCGCTGTACCTGAAATCCGTCCTGCGTGGTGATGACGGAAAAATAACTTTTCTCGTCCGTCTTGCGGCAAAGCGTGTCTTTGAGCGTCAGTTTGGCATGGCAGTTCGGACAAT
>ERZ780117.131-NODE-131-length-37976-cov-9.119142_pt1 | contig 37976 bp, 39 predicted proteins | sample MGYA00510985_ERZ780117 | MGnify/ENA primary metagenome ERZ780117 (study PRJEB29588, sample SAMEA2159553) | human gut metagenome | biome: human gut; feature: human-associated habitat; material: faeces | place: Denmark | collected 2008/2010 ...
TAATATTTATTTGATTCGAGGCTTCGACTTAGAGTGTATCTTCAACCGCAGCTTGCGCCGCAGCTTTTTAATTCTAATAATCAGATGCTTACATTGATTGTGTAAGCAAATCGTATTGCACTGCATATAGCTTTTTGCTATCACATATTCCCCTTGCTTATAGAATAAACGTTTTTTTTGTTTCCATTAAAAATGCAAACATGAATAGTAGCTTATCATAAAGCAACAGTTAATCTACAGTACATTCATTTCTTATGTCCTCCTTTCTTTTAAAAGTTCGATAATGGCATCCTTGTCCTTCAAGTTAGAGTCAAGGCGTGTTATTTGAGCATTCAGGCTATCTATCTGTTCTTTTAATAGTTTAATTGTTTCATTTTTATTTTCAACCTCAGACTGTACCTTGCTTAGTTGGGCCGCAAGCTCAGCATCGCCAATGTTATTGTGTGCATTTCCGTCCACTGCCACTGCGGCAAGGTAAGCGGATATCTGATGCTGTACGGGGCAGAATAAGGTGAAGAAATTGAAGTCTAGCGCCTCACTTACTTTAATGAGGCGTTTGGTTTCCATCGTTTCCCGTTCCAAAATACGGTTAACGTGTTGCTGGGTTACGCCTATCCTGCGTCCAAGCTCAGATTTGCTTATTCCCAATTCTATGCGGCGCTTTTCTATCGCTTCACCCACATGTATGTTTTTAATATCTATGTTCATTTAGTTAAATCGACAATTTTGTAGGTATAAACAGAAATCATTAAATAAATATTTGGCTGCATAAACATTTTTATGTTACTTTGCAGGCGTTAAATTTCTTGTTTGGAGAATACAAAGTTAAACATTAAACATTAAACATCCAAAAGTTATGGCAGAAAACTTGGAAAAAATCCGTCCCGTGCTTACAGCACTCGAGTTTGGTGATGAAGTGACATTTCCCATTTCACGGCTGAAAAGTGTCCGCACGCAGGCTTCAGAGTTGGGTGCTATCTTTAACCGTCAGTTTAAGACAAAAACAAATCGTGAGAATCAAACTATTACAGTCAAAAGAGTTAAGTAGCAAATATGCCTCTATTTCAGTTTCTTGACCATTTGATTCCTTATGATACATTCTTGAACGACCTTGCTGCAAGGATTGTCAAGCTGTTGAAAGCTGACCATGACGACCCGGAATATGTCAGCCAAAGGAAGGCGTATCAGATGTTTGGCCGCCGGAACGTCGAGAGATGGAGGCGCCAAGGGAAAATCGTGCCCTGTAAAAGGCCGGGAAAGGTTGAATACAAAACGGCCGAGCTACGTTTTCTGCAACGGACTGTACAAGATTATTTTAATAATCAGCCATCGAGCAGCATAACAAACAAGAAGAGAAAATGAATTTATAAACCATTTTATGGCTATGTCAAACATATTATCGATGTGTAAAATGGTAGAAAATATATGTATAATCAATGAAAGAGCTGCAGCCAACTTGTAATCCGGATGGAGTCTATTCTGTTAAGCGCACTTGCGCCGAGCTTGGCGTAAGTCATAAGACGTTGCGAAAGTATAGAGAGAACGGTTATATCAAGCCGGTCAACCCCGGCAATTCCAAGCGTCCTAAGTATTCGGGGCAATCCATTATCGAGTGCTGGCACATCTTAACGAAATTATGATCAGTGAAGCCACCATAAGTAAAGTCAGGGGTGTCGACATAGAAAATGTGCTGTGCACTTACGTCAGCCTTAAAAGGAAAGGCTCGTCGCTGGTCGGGCTATGCCCTTTCCATTCAGAAAAGACACCGTCCTTCACAGTGTCGCCACAGAAGGGCTTGTACCATTGCTTCGGCTGCAACCGTGGCGGCGATGCCATCTCGTTCGTAATGGAGAAAGAGAACCTGTCTTTCACGGATGCGGTGGTGTTCATAGCCAAGCAACATGGCATTGCAGTTGAATACATGGAAGAGGAACGCAATGAGGAGGAAACGGCAGAGGCCCGACACAAGGAGTCGCTGCTCATTGCCCTTGAGCAAGTCCAAAAGTTTTTCTACGACAGTCTGAGAAAAACGGATGACTCTGAAAGCCGCCAGGCGCGTGACTATACTTATGGCAGATGGCCGGAAGAAACCTGTTCCGTGGCAGGGATAGGCTACGCCCCGAAAGACGGTGGGCTTTTCATGGACCATTGCCGCAAGTCATCTATAAGTGAGAAAGTCCTTTTCGAGCTTGGACTGTTAAGGCGCAGTGAGGACAGTGGCGCATACACCATGTTCAGGCAGCGCATCATGATACCCATCCGTGACAGGTGGGGGCGCGTCACCGCCTATACGGCACGGTATATCGGCACGAATCCCAAAGCCCCGAAATACGTCAACTCCGCCACAAGCCCCGTCTATTCCAAAGGAGATACGCTGTTCGGGATAGACAGGGCAAGCCGCACCCGTAACTCAGACTACTTCATTGTGGTGGAAGGCGCACCTGACGTCCTTAGGATGCAGTCAGTTGGATATGACAACACCGTGGCCGCGCTTGGTACGGCATGGACGGACAGCCAGCTTACATTGTTAAAGAAGTTCACTTCCGCGATATGTTTTGTTCCCGATTCGGACGTTGCGGATGGAAAGGCATATGGCCCCGGATTCGAGGCGGTCATGGCAAACGGGGCTGCCGCTATTCGAAAGGGATTTCACGTGACGGTCAGGGAACTACCGTTTGCAAAAGTCAACATACCCGATGACAAACTCTATACACTTTACCCGGACGGAATACCAGATGATGCCGTAAGGGAAAAGCCGATAAAGAACGATGCGGATAGTTACATCCGCTCAAAGGAGGATTTCACCTCACTTGAGGAAAAGCACTTCATCGTCTGGCTGGCACAGAAACGGTTTCTCGTTGCTGACTCATTGGTGGAGGAGCGCAAGTGTGTGGCGGATATTGCCGGCCTGCTCCGCTACGTGGACGACCAACTCGTCTTTGACCAGTGCATAGAACAACTTTCAAGACTGCACGGCAAGGCGAAGCTGTGGCGCGATGCCGTAACGCAGGCACGTGGCGAAGCCCGAAAGAGGAAAGACAGGGCAACCCCGATGGACGAGAGGCAGCGCGAAGCGGAACTCCTGCGGCAGTTCGGCTTGTTTGTCCGTGACAACTGCTATTACGCCACTCCCGACGATGACGGTGAGCCTGTGAGGATTTCCAACTTCATCATGGAACCGCTGTTCCACATCGAGGACGAGAACAACGGCACGCGCATATTCAGGATGCGCAACATGTACAACGTCTGTCGCGTGGTAGAGCTGAAAGAATCAGAGCTGTGTTCGCTGAGCAACTTCCAGCAGAAAGTCGGCTCATTGGGCAATTACGTATGGCTGTCCAAGATAGACAAGCTCAACCGCGTCAAGGAATACCTGTACTCCAAGACCGACACTGCGGAGCGGATAAGAAAATTGGGATGGAATGCCGAGGAAGGTTTCTTCGCTTTCGGCAACGGCATACTGGACGGTGGCACGTTCAAGAAAGCCGATGACCTTGGGATAGTCCGTGACGTAAAAGGCAAGGCGTTCTACCTGCCCGGACATTCCAAAATCTACCAGCACAACTCGGAGATATACCAGTTCGAGCGATTGATGGTGCATGGAAACCGCAGCGGTGTGAAACTTTACGATTACGTGTCATTGCTGATGGACGTGTTCGGGGAGAACGCCACAGTCGCATTCTGTTACCTGTTGACCACATTGTTCCGTGATGTAGTGTTCAAACGTACAAGGCATTTCCCCATTCTCAATCTCTTCGGCGAGAAAGGCACGGGAAAGACCACCCTCGCCACTTCCCTCCAGTCCTTTTTCCTGCACGGCGTTGACCCTCCAAACCTCGGCGTGACCTCCGTCCCGGCCATGAACGACCGTGTGTCGCAGGCCGTCAACACCCTCACCGTGTTCGACGAGTACAAGAACGACCTTGACATCCGCAAGATAGCCTACCTGAAAGGACTGTGGGGAGGCGGAGGCCAGACCAAGAAAAACACAAACACGGACGGAATGGCGGCGCAGACCATCGTCAGCACGGGCATAGTGCTTTGCGGTCAGGACAAGCCCACACAGGACATGGCACTTTACACCCGTGTCCTGTTTCTTGCCTTTTCCAAGACCTCCTTCAGTCAAGTGGAAAAGAAACGCTATGAGGATTTGGTGGCAATGTGCAACATGGGGCTGACACACCTGACCATTGAAATCCTTAATCATAGAGAATTGTTTGAGAGGAACTTTCCGGAAATCTATTCCATCACCAAACGGGAGCTGGCCACGAAGTTGGAAAACGAAACGGTGCATGACCGCATATTCGGGAACTGGGTCATACCGCTGGCCACGTTCCGCACATTGGAAACGGTCATAGACGTGCCTTTCAGTTATGCAGAACTGTTTGATACCTCCCTATGCGGACTGCGCACCCAGAACGAGCTAGCTCAGGAAAGCTCCGAAATAGCCGACTTCTGGAACATGCTGCAAGGCTTCCAAACATCAGGGAAGTGCATAGAGAACGCTCATTACCGCATCAGATACATGAGGTCGTTCCGCCCGTTATCGTCAAAAGAGGCTATCGAGTTCAAGGAGGCACGCCCCATCCTGTATCTGAATACGGCGGCGGTTTCCTCGCTGTTCGGCAGCCGAAGCATGAATGCCACTGCCAACCGTTCCAACTGGTCAACTGTAATGTCGTACCTGAAATCGCAGCCGTCGTTCCTCGGCTTGAAGCAGGACAGGTTCACCATTCTTCTTCCCAATGGTCAGCCGGACTACTCGGTCGAGTTTGTCAACGGCCAGCAGGTCAGGAAAGTCAGGGTCAACCGCCCGAAGGCTTTGTGCTTCGATTATTTACAACTTAAGGAAAACTTCGGGCTTGACCTTGAAACGGAAGTCGTTTCGGAAGAATTGTAATAATTGAGTAAAAGACAGACTTTAATATTACTAAAGGTGTTAAATTTGTAACATGACAGTCCATTATCCGTAATTTTTTTGCGGCTGTATCTGTTTTTTTGTATCTTTGCAAGCATAAGTACTTAATGCTAAACGTTATTAAATCATGCTTACAAGATTCGCTGTGAAGAATTACCGTGGATTTGCTGACAAAATAGAATGGGATTTGTCACATCCAAGCAACTACACCTTCAACTCCCACGCCATAAATAACGGTGTAGTGAAGAACGGAATAGTGTACGGTCCCAATGGGTCTGGAAAAACAAATCTCGGACTGGCTATTTTTGATATAGCGAACCACTTGTCCCACAAATGGAAAAAGCCAGACTACTATCTGAATTTTGCATACGCAGCAAACATTATCAAACCTGTAGAGTTCGAGTACACTTTCGTTTTTGGTGATGACATATTGAATTACAGTTACTCAAAGAAGGCAAAAGACCTGAAAGGCGAATTGCTGAGCGAGAAACTGCTACTAAACGGGAAAGAGCTGGTATATAAGGATGCGGACGAACTTAGAATTGCGGAAGAGTTCGCCCTGTCTGACGCGGCTATCAATAGTTTGAAGACAGGTGCAAACAACATCTCCATCATTAATTACTTGGTGGGTACTGTCCCATTGGCCAAAGGCCATGCGATTTTGCGGCTTAAGGACTTTGTCGAAAATATGCTTTTTTTCAGAAGCCTGGACTATAGAGAATTCATCGGCTTGAAAGAAGGAGGTAGCAATATTGAAGAATACATCATTAAGAATGGACTGACAGAAGATTTTGCTGAATACCTGAAAGCAACCAGCCAGCAGGAATTCTCATTTGCGAAACCTACAGAAGGCGACAATGTATTGTATTGCGTAATCGGTGGGGTTAAGATACCTTTCATGTGGGTGGCATCAACCGGCACATTGAACCTGGAACTGCAATATTATTGGTTGAAAGAAATGGGCAATGCTACATTCGTGTTCGTGGACGAGTTTGATGCTTTTTATCATTACGAACTTTCATATACCATTTGTAAGTTACTGTTCAAGGGCAAACATCAGGCGTTCGTGACAACCCACGATACATTTCTGCTGACAAACGACCTGTTGCGGCCTGATTGTTTTTTCATTCTGAAGAACAATGAAATTAATGCAATCTGTGACTTGACGGACAAGGAACTCCGCTTTGGTCATAATTTGGAAAAGTTGTATCGAGGGGGAACATTCGGCGTATGATCTTGTTTGTGTTCGAAGGTTTGAAAGCCGAACCGACAGTATTCGGCTCGTTGGAAAAACTTTTTCTCTCGGGAGAAGAGGTAAGGATGGTGAAATGCAGTCATGACCTGCCGACGCTATATAAGAGGTTGAAGAGTAACGACTTTGACCTGTTCCGCTCATTGCCATTAACAGAAAACGGCATTGATGTGCCTGATGGAATACGACTTGACACAATGTTCTCTCAGATATTCCTCTTTTTCGATTATGACTTTCAAAACCGGATAGGTCTTGAGAATGTGAACACGATATTGGAAGAAATGCTTGGATTTTTTGACAACGAGACCGACAATGGCAAATTATACGTAAACTATCCGATGATTGAATCTCTCAAATATACTAAAACGCTGCCTGATGCCAACTATTGGAAGTACACCGTAACAAGACAGGCTTGCGTCGACCATAAATTCAAGGGTGAGGCGGAAACGTTTGCCTATACTGAGGCAAAAGGATATAAGTTTATCGACCTGTCAAAAACCAATGAAAGCAAGGTGAGGAACAATTGGAACATGTTGAAGGCACAGAACGTGTGCAAAGCCAACTATATCGTATCAGGTGAAAATGTATTGCCAGAAGACAAGGATACAGTCAATCAAGATGCCATATTTAAAGCACAAAAGGAAAAATATGTTTGCGCAAATGACGAAGTGGCAATATTAAATTCTTTTCCTATATTCATTCACGATTATCTGAAATAAAAACAATATTGTTGGATTAGCAACTTTTTAACAATCCATCAATATTTCGCGTTTGTTGCGCATTTATTCAGTCAATCAAATAGTATATTAACAGTCCTACAGCGACAGACCATCAAAAAATGTAAAAACAGTACTGGTTGAAATTTCAAAGGGGAATCCAGCGACGGAAGAGTATTCCACAACCGTATATTTGCTTGTAGAGAAACCGAATAAATATATTTGAGTTATGGCATCACAATAGCATATAGAAGCAGTCGATTTTCATGCAGCACTAAAATCCAGACATATTAATACACAAATGTCTGGATTTTTTCATTTTCGAACCCAATCATAATAGCTTGACATGACATATAACAACCAACTATGGCTGAATGTATTCAAAGCTCCTCTTTTCGATACAAATCTTCGAAGAATAATATGCACACATTTCATGGTTGACAGCGTTGACAAAGGCCAATTTGCATTATATCAACAACATCCATGAAAAAGTATGCGTTGACAAACGTTGACAAGCGTTGACAGATTTGGGAAAATCCGGAAATCCATAGCCAAGTGTTGACAAAACACGGTACATATATAATTATTCTTTTTTAGTTAAATAAAAAGATAAAATATTGTATAACAGTAATTTGCGAACAATATTTCTCGTGTGTCTTTGCCCCTTTCAACCTTGTCAACGCTGTCAACCCTGAAACATATACCCTTCTCATTTTTCAAAAAGTGTTTTTCCGCTTGCCCGCCTTTGGCACGGAAGTGGAATAACAGCAAGTCCACGAAATCCGTCATTTTCCAATGAACTTCCTTATCTTCCAATGTCTAACGTCTTGCATGGCATCCGTCCGCCGGTTATCTTTATGGCCAAAAAGGACTAAGACATGGACTTATACAAGTTGTTTGGTGAAATCATCCCGGAAGGAACATACTCGGTGCGCGAAGCCGCAAGTTACCTTGGCGTACACCGCTGCACCATATACGCCTATATCAGCCATCCCGAAAGGCCGTTGCCCTTCAGCAGGGCGGAAAGCAATGCAAGGCGCCGTTTCCTCGGTAAAGACCTGATGGTCTTCAAAAAGAACGGCATCCCGAAGAAAGGACGCAAGCGCAAAAGCTCCCAATAGTGATACAGGCTTTTTCTTTTCACGCACATCAAGCCGTCAGGCAATCCCCCTGATTGCTTCAAGCAGTCCGTACACCATTTCCTCCGCCTTTTCCATGTCGGCCACGATATCCTTGATGTGGTAGGGAGCGCCACGCTGTCCGTGGCCGTCCGGTCCAATCCACAGGCTCGCCTCATAGTCGGGGTCGAAACCTTCGTAATAGTCCTCTATCTCATCTGCCAGGCTGTCGATGCTGCCTCCTGTCATGGATGCCGTGAAATAGAAGTCCTGCCCTGCGGGCGTGAATTTATAGAACTCGAAAATGGTGCTGTTCCCTTGCCTGTCGGCACGCACTTCCCATCCGTCGGCCTCGCCGCACCTCATTACTGCGTCAATGTTGATATTCGTATTCATCGTCTTGTCTGTTTGTGCCAGCCGTGACCGTGAAAGCCACGGCTGACGGGTTAGTTAATGTTCAATGTTCAAATCCGGCAAGAAACCGTTGCAGGCGGTAGTCCTGCAAATTCTTCAGCTTCGTTGGCCGGAAGTTTTCCTGCTGCCTTACCTGCAACTTGCCCATGCCTTGTGCCGTAAGGTCAAGCGTCACGTCCGAAAGCTCGTTGAGCGAGACATAGCCGTACTCGTCCTCTGCAAGTCCTACCACAATGCCGAACAGGACTGTATCATTGCCCTGTACTTCTCCCTCAAGTATGAACCAACGTATCGCACCAAGTGCGAAGATGGCCACGCAGACGGCTTCTTTTCCCATGCCGTCCTGCGAGTAAAGGGGATAGCCTTTCAAGGCTTCCTCCAACCGGTGTGTCATCAGCCTGCACATGTCAGCAAAGTTTTATATCGTCCACGTACACTTCTATCTCCGCACCGCTTGTCAGCCTCACGATGAAGCCTGTATCCGTCAGTGCAACCACAATCCCGTGATGATAGCCACGCCACGGCCTAATCAGTTCACATTCCCTGCCGTATTCGGGAAAATCAGTATATCCTGCCATATTCATCTGTTTTTAGGTTGTTACACTATTTCTGTTTCTTTTATAGTCTGGGTCATAGACAAGCTCCTTTTCGACAAGTGAGCCGTATGCTTCCGCCGCAAGCCTTGATGCCCATTCGTTGCGGTCGTCATAATAGCCTTTGCGGTAGTTGTGCGCCAGTTGGCGCATGAAGCCGATGAACACCTTGAACATCTGTTGCTGGAGGTAGCGGTGCGCTCTTGACAGCTCCCTGCCCGTGATTTCGGCGGAACGCATCCGTCCGTTGACGAAGTACTCAAACTCTTTGGCAAACTCCTTGTCCTGTTTGGATATTGCCTCTCCTGAAAAATTCTGATAGTCCATAATAACTTGTTTTGATGTCATACACTTGCCTGATAATAGATTTGTGGTTCGGCCGATACATTGTAGATGTAACTGCCGCAACGTACCAAAAGGCAGTCCTTGCCGTAATACAGCCTTTTCATGCCTCTTACGCTCCCGGTACGGTGGAAGTTCGGGAAGCGGTCGATGCCGACCCTCCGCCCTTGTTCGATTGTCATTCTTCTTACACGCATAATCCGATGTTTTTAATGTTGTAGGTTTCAATTCTTTTCCCTTTTGTGAAACCCTTTGGGGCTTCGTGGCCGGGAAAGCCGTTTTCCGTGCGGAGTTTCACTGCGGACAAGAGGGAGGATAAGACAGGTGTGAGGCGAGAGAGCGCGGACGGAATACCCAAATTCCCAAGGCACGCGGAAATTTGTGGAAGGCTGCCGTCAAACCCTCTCGCCGAAAGCGCAGGCGGCACTTGGCGTTCCTCCTGTCCGCAGTATATTTGCACGGAAAAACGTTTTCCGGACATGACGCCCGACGGTTTGCAATTAAAAGAATAGGTATAAGCAAAGTCATCCAAGTACCGCCGCCAATGTGGGGACTTTGCTGACTGTTGAGTGAAACGAAGCGCAAGAAGTCCCCTCTTTGGCGTCGGACATGGTGTTGCCGCTTGTGGTAAAAGATACAGGACTGTTTGCTTGGTGTCAAGGACACGGAGCAGACAGTCCTGCAACAATATCCCTATAAATCCCGCTAAATTCCTCATTCTCCAATGTTTAACGTGTTGCAGACATCCTGACTTGCCCCTACCTTTACGGCAGGTCGGCGGATAAATACGGTCTCAATATATAAATAATGTGTCGACGCAATGCTGCAACATTTCCAATACACGGCATTTGGGGATGCAAAAGACCGCATATTGCGCTCCAAAAGACGACCTTCCGTAAGGTAAAAGGCCGCCTTTTGCAAAGCGGCTTGCCGGCACGCAAAAATCCGCCGGCCGTTTTTTATAAAACGGATAAAAAACATTGGACTATGACATCTATAAAACTGAAGTTCAGGCCTTCGACAATGCCGGGCAGGGAAGGCTCCTTGGTGTTCCAACTGATACATGGACGCTCGGTGCGCAGGATAACGGGCAAGTATAGAATCTTCGCCGAAGAATGGGACGGAAGGGCAGGGCGGATATTGCTGCCGGTTCCGTCATCACCGCGTTACGCTTTCCTCGTTTCGCTGAAAACGGAACTTCAATGGGAGCTTGACAGGCTCAGACGGATGGTGGAGGAGCGCGAAAAAACAACGGGCACGGTAAGCCTTGATGAAATCACGGCAGCCTTTTCGCCCGATACCGACACGCCGGACAGCGTATTCAACTTCATACGCAGCCAGATACGGCACAAGAGGCAGCTTGGCAAGGTGCGTTCGGCGGAAACGTACCGTTCCATGCTCAACAGCCTCATGCGTTTCTGCAAAGGCACTTACCTGACGTTCGACATGGTGGACGGCGGGCTGATGGAGCTATACGAGGCGTGGATGCAAGGATGCGGACTGACGCGCAACACCACCTCTTTTTACATGCGCATCCTGCGCACGAACTATAAGCTGGCGGTGGAGGAGGGTCTCACGTCCGACCGTCACCCGTTCAGACACGTCTACTGCGGTATGGACAAGACCGTGAAAAGGAGCATACCGTTCATTGACATCAAGAAGATAAACGATCTGGATTTGTTGCGGAAGCCAAGTCTCGACTTCGCCCGTGATATGTTCATGTTCAGCTTCTGCACGCGCGGGATGTCATTCGTCGACATGGCGTACCTGAAGAAAACCGACCTTGACGGCGGCTGCCTGACTTATCGCCGCAAGAAGACGGGACAGCTCCTGACGGTGGAATGGACAAGGCAGATGCAGGCAATCATGGACAAGTACAAGCCTAACGCAACAAGGTACCTCCTGCCTATAATCACACGCGAGGATGGGAGCGAGCGCAGGCAGTACCAGAACATGATGAGGAAAACCAACAGACTTCTGAAAGACATCGCCCACATGGCAGGGCTGCCGTTGCCGTTGTCAATGTACTACACGAGGCATTCATGGGCTACAATCGCCCGTGGCAAGGCCGTTCCATTGGCAGTCATAAGCGAGGCCCTCGGGCACGATTCGGAAACGACAACGCAGATATACCTCGACTCGATAAAGTCAAGCGAAGTGGACAAAGCAAACAGCATGATTCTGGAGGGTCTCTGACGCAAAAAAAATAGTTGTACGAAAATGGACTTCTCCTATTATGAGACGGATATTCTTGTAAAACAACTGAATGTCAATAACTTATGCAGTCTCATCGAAAATATTACGTCAACAATTTAACAAATCTGTTGACGCTTCATAAAAAATATATGCAAATAAATACGCCAAACCGCTTGATGTTTAATTATTTTTTCTACCTTTGCAACAGAATATCCATCTCATAATAGGAGACGGACAAAAAATCCGTCATGAAAATCAAAGCAAACACAAACGCTATTATGAGTAATGACGGAGATGGAGCAATCCTATGGATTTAAGAGAAGTCAACAGCCAGATTTTCGTAACTGCTTGTTATCGTGTGATTTACGACGGCTTGCAGGATTAGAAGAAATGTCCCGGCCTGAAAACATGAACGAATCACGACCGCAAGACAAAGGCCGTCTTTCAACTGAGAATGACGGATCCCCCGACGGAAATGACCGTCTCCAATGGTTCGTCATGCGCGACCTTAAGAGACGCAACGCCAAACAGCCTGCCTACAAGCTGCTTGACGGCCTGGTGGCAAAGGTGTTCACGCCGGTGGTGTGGAAACTGGCGGTCAGGAACGGCAAGCGCATCCGGGAGAAAGTGCCCTTTATGCAGGACCTGCTTTTCGTTCATGACACGCGGCTGGCGGTTGACCCGATAGTCGAGAAGTACGACACCGTGCAATACCGTTACATACGCGGCGGCTACAAAATACCGATGACGGTGAGGGAAGCAGACATGCAACGCTTCATCCATGCCGTTAATTCTACCGAAAACACACGCTATTACAAGCCTAAAGAAATAACCCCCGACATGATAGGGCGGAAAGTCCGTATCGTCGGCGGTCCGTTGGACGGTTACGAGGGTAATCTGCAGAAAATGCAGGGCGCACGCACTAAACGCCTGTTCGTTGAGCTTCCCAACCTTCTTGCCGCCGCCGTTGAGGTGCAGCCTGAATACATACAGCTTGTTTAATTAAGAATGAAGAATGAAGAGTTAAGAATTAAGAAAACTACCGATGCTGGTAATGGCTTTAATTTCTAACAAACGCAGTGAGTGATAACTTCTTTAACTCCTTTAACTTCTTAAAAAAAGTGTACACGATAGACCAATTCAAGTCCAAATGGGGAAGCCTTCATCACCTGTCAATGAACGTTGACGGCGACGTGGCTTTCTTCCATCAGCTATATGGCAGGCTGTACCGTCTTATCGGACAGGAAGCGAGGTGCTTCGACAATAATAAAATCCTTCCCTTTCTGCTCTATATAGAGAACACCGTAGCCGTCGGGCTTGACGGCGTTTATGAATACAGGTACCGCAGCGTAGGCAATGTGGAGAGCCGCTGGTGCAACGGATTTGACATAAGTATCAATGCAGGTTCTGAAGTCCACAACCTCGTGGGCAGGGCCGTGGCCGACACCAAGTACAGCGCACTCAGGCAATGGATGGTCGAAAGCGTGCTGTCGGGTGATTTTTCCCGCCTTAGTGAAATGCTGACATGGTTTGTCCGGAAGGACAAAATTCTGAGGTCTGTCTTTCCTGACCTGCGTTTCCGCAAGGCGATGTTCATGCGGCTCGCAGGAAACAGGCAGTCATCAAATAAGATGCTGTGGGCAGACCTCGCCTTCAACTGGCGCGACAAGCGTGGTTTCTCCTTGGCGGATACCATAGCCAAAGAGTTCCGCTTTAAAACTTCTTTTGTGGAAGGAAAGGAAAAGACTTTGCTGAACAAAGCGGCAAAGACACTTGATGCAATCCAAGCCGAACGGCTGGATACTTATACGGTCATCGGGCAAAAGGATGAGCGCATGTTCACCTTGCGCCACAGGGACGGGCGTGTGTTCCATGACGTGATTTTTCCAACGCCAGTTTCCGAAGACATGCCAAGCCGCTACCTTACCGTCCAGCTCGTCACCTATAAAGACAAAACATACGTAAGCGGCTCAGCAGTTTGGATAGATAAGGAAACCCTGCCTGTGTGGAACGGCGAAGCCGTATGGGAGGATATCCAAAAGAAAGAACAGGATGCGGCAAGACAAACTTACTTTACCACAATGTTCGGCAAGCAGATATGCCTTTACGAAGACCTATACACCGTGCCGACAGACCCGGAGGAAGCCTATTACGCCGACATGGGCATCTATTTCGACGAGCCGAATATCTTTGATTTCTTTGGAGGCAAGCCTAACGGCAGGGTAATCTATTTTGGCGGCTGAGAGGCAGGTAAAATTGAAATAATGGATAACAACAGAAAGAAGAACATGCAGACGGCAGCCGTGCCCGTTCCAGCACGGAAGAAAAACGGAGGAGGTTTCGGTTTCATAGCCTACGCCAACTCCTGTGTTGAGAAACTGCGGGACGAAGGGCGTTACGATGCGGCCTATAAGTTGAAAATGTATCTCAGGAGATTCATTGCCTATTTAGGCAAGAATGAGGTTCCGTTTAAGGACTTCGACGCCCTGCTGATGCGCAACTACCACACGTGGCTGAAGAATCAGGAGCTGGGACGCAACACCATTTCCCTTTATATCCGGAATTTGAAGCGTGTTTATAAACTTGCTGTAAACGACGGGCTTGCTGCCGACATCAATCCTTTTGAAGGCCTGGACGTAAGCTACCACGTCAAGAAATACAGGAACGGTCTGACGCTCGACGAGGTGAAACGCCTGCGCAGTCTTGATTTGAGCGGCGAATCAGAGATGACCGTCTTCGCCCGTGACATTTTCCTGTTCACGGTCTATACAAAGGGCATGAAGAGCGACGATATCTTCCGCCTGACACGAGAAAACATTAAGGATGGCCGGCTCACCTACCGCCAGCACCTCACAGGCAAGGAAATCTCCATGCCGTGGGAGCCGCCAATGCAGGAGATCGCGGACCGTTACAAACGGAAAGGTACTCCCCTCCTCTTCCCCGTCATCACGGCAAAGTCCCCACGCGAGCAATGGAAGCAGTACGATGGCATCCTGCACCGCATCAATTACAACCTGAAGAAGCTGGGCGAAATGATGGGTCTCGGTTATCCGCTGAACCTCACCGTCGCAAGGCATTCATGGGAGAGCATGACCAAGAGTGTAAACGTAAGCGACCTTCTGTGAAATGAAGAATGAAAAGTTAAGAATGAAGAAAAATAACCAATGATGGCAGCTTTCACGGCTCAAGCCGTTTTGCAACATTTACCGGTGAAAACCGTGTCGGCTGTCATCATCCTAACCATGTGAAAAACTACCGTTTTCCGATGAAGGTGTCTTCATGCGCCATTGAAAGTGCCTTCACCGCTTTACGAAAGCATCTTCATCGCCACACGAAGGTATCGTCATAAAAACAGTGCGGAAATGATATAAGAACACCTGAAAAGAATAAATGATGGTCATTCTTAAGCAACTGCCTTTTGTCGATATCCTTACCTCCATGCAGGAGATAGCAGCATTGGACACCGTGGCCAATTTGAAGAAGCACTTAACCGTACTCCACAGCTGGGTCCCCTCCGACTATCGCAAGGCGGATTACGCTATGACCATCCACGCCATGTTCCTCAATGACCCGATAAAGCTTGCCAATGCGTTGCCCTCGAATGAGCAGGAGGTCATAGTCAGGCTGACGTACATGAAAGCCGATGAATACCTCACTTGGCCTCTGAAGGAAGGCGAGGAACTGGTGATGCAGACCCTCCACTTAGTCATCACCTATGAAGACGGCAAGCAATGGCGGTTCTATATGCCCGACTGCATACGCCAAACACTCGCAAAGGCTTTCGACGCCGAGCTTATGTATTTCCTTCGCAGGATGTAATGAACAATCATTCTTTCAACTTTGGAACAGTTGCTTACTCATCTTAAATAAATGGCAAAGTATTCAAGGATAAATAATCAAGTATCATTGAATACTCTGGCAAGCATCTTTACCATTAAAGGAAAGATGATTAAAAATCAGAAAGTATGGTATCAGAAAAACTGAGATATAATCGTCGGTACATGGAAGAAAATCCACGAACCGATATTGAACTGACACCGCTGAAAACGGAAATTGAAGCCATATCCAGCGAAAGTAACATAAACGAGGATTGCGATACCATCGCAAGATTACTTTCACCTTATCGGGAGGTGGTTCGTGAATTGTTAAGCCAAGGCAATTATGCTGAAGCTATAACCATTCTGCTCGAAGTCCTCGAAAGCCTCACTTATCACTTTGTGGAAGACGAGCATTACAACTATTTCGATGATGTACAGCCCCGATTTTGTTTGTCAAAACATGATGAAGGCAATCATCAATGCTATCAAAAGAGGAAATTTCCCAGCGGAAGAATTGCATCTGTTGAAAGAGGGATTGGAAAAGCTGAAGCATTCGAAGGCATACGAGGATTACGGTGTGCCGTATGCGTTGAATATATGGAAGAAAAATTAGCCGGATTTTAATCTTATTTTAAATATATCACAAAAGCAAGGGGTATATCAGAATTGCGCGTTTTATGTCTCAAAGTTATCAAAAAAATGAACATTTTTTAAATTAAGTTTATATGTGTAATATAAATTATAAAGGGCAAAATGTATTGAATGGTTTAGATTTAGATACTCCAATATATAAATTTATTCCATATAAATATTTGATGACCCTTATTCAAGGTGAATTGTATATCAAGAAAATTTCTTCATGGGATGATGTATATGAGAATTTCCTATTTAAGGAAAAATTTGAGTTAGAAGACCAAACACCCATTGATGCAACAAATTTAATAAGTGGAATATTTGGTCAAAGTTGGACATTGGAGGATGAAACAGACGCAATGTGGCGAATATATTCTGATGTGAAAAGTAAAGACATCGGTGATTGTGCTATTCGTGTAAAAACAACAGCTCGAAAATTATTTGATACAATTTACACAAATGATGAATGTATGGCAACGACTTATATTGGAAAGGTTGATTATAAGTTGTCGGGTGAACTTGATAATTGGCTTAGGAAATTATATTTAACAGTAGAAACGTTAAATAGAAGTTTTGTTGATTCATTATTTATAAAAAGAATGGCGTTCAGCCATGAAAATGAAGTACGCATTATCATTAATTTCGGTTCAGATGCAGAAGAATGTCAAAGTGACCATATAAGTTTTTCTATAAATTCGGAAACATTTATTGATGAATATTTAATAGATCCAAGATTGGCGTCTAAACGTGAAGAATGCTGCATTAAAGCTAATTTATTAAGAAACGGCATAAATAGTAGTAAAATAAAAGTTTCTGATTTATATGCATTCAAACCATCACCCCAACCTATAGTTATTCATAATTAAACATAAAATGTTAATTTTTTTCAATGTCCGATACTTCATCAAATAACAAGCGTATAGCCAAAAACACGCTGCTGCTATACTTCCGTATGCTCTTAATGATGCTCATAGGCTTGTATACGAGTCGTGTCATTTTGGATAAGTTAGGGGAAGTTGACTTCGGAATCTATAATGTAGTGGGCGGTTTTGTGACGATGTTTTCGTTGATAAGCGGTGCGATGACAACGGCTACTCAACGGTTTCTTTCTTTTGAAATAGGAAAAGGAGAAAACGGTGATGTAAAGGGTATTTTCAGCACAATGCTGATGATTCATATCTTTTTGGCCATTGTAATCATATTTGTGGGCGAGACTGTCGGTACATGGTTTTTGAATAGCTATATGAACTTTCCTCCGAACAGATATGGGGCGGCAAACTGGGTGTTCCAGTTCTCTCTGCTTGTGTTTGTGCTTAATGTAATCAACGTGCCGTACAATGGGGCACTCATTGCGTATGAGAAAATGTCGGCGTTTGCCTATTTTTCCATAATAGATGCGGTGTTGAAACTTGCCATTTGCTATGTAATCGCCATAACCTCGTTTGACAGGCTTATAGTCTATGCTGCGCTGATGGCGTTGGTGCAAATAGCTCTGATAGCGGCCTATTACTTCTATTGCAAGAAAAAGTTTTCCGAATGTCGCTTTACCGGAAAGTTCAACCGTAAGTACGGTAAAGAGGTGACATCGTTTGTAGGGTGGAATCTTATCGGCTCATTGGCTGGTATAGCAAAAGAACAGGGAGTGAATGTAGTGCTTAACATGTTTTTCGGCCCTGCCGTCAATGCGGCACGTGGTATCGCCTACCAAGTTCTTGGAAAACTCAATGGTTTTGTAAGCAACTTCCAGATGGCCATGAATCCGCAAATCATAAAGAATTACGCGACAGGCGACAAGGTAGATATGTATAAATTAGTGTTCAGGGGTGCAAAGTTGTCCTACATACTCTTACTTACCTTGTCGTTGCCTGTTGCGGTGGAAGCCCCATTGGTGTTGGGAATATGGCTTAAGGAAGTGCCGGACTATACCGCGATATTCCTCCGCCTTGCTATATTGACGGCTTTGTTGAACACCCTGTCAAATCCATTGATTATTTCCACGCATGCCTCCGGTAAAGTCCGTGATTACCAGATTGTCGTAGGAGGTATTTCATTGCTAACATTGCCGATTGTCTATGTGGCTTTTAAATTAGGTGCAGAGCCATATTACGCCATGATAATAGCTTTTGCCATAGAATTTGTCTGCCATATAGCACGTCTTTACATGCTTGTGAGGATTATGGATTTTCCAATGGCTAAATTCCTGAAAAGTGTAACAATACGGGTTTATATTGTCACGATATTGTCGGTTGTCTTACCAGTATTGGCCTATTCGGAAATAGACTTGGTCGTTGTCAGGTTCTTTACCGTTTGCATCCTTTCAGTATTGTCAACTTTAATCCTCGGGTATTACCTCGGCTTTAACAAGCACGAACGTGAAAAGCTTCGTGAAAAAGTCGTCGGGATAATCAAGAAAAAGTTTAAGAGAAATAACAAATGAATATCTCAAACACAAAAGACTGTTTTGGCTGTGGCGTATGCGCCACTGTTTGTGCCCGTCATATTATAGACATAAGGCTTAATGCCGACGGCTTCTATGAACCGCAAATTACGGATGCTGCTAAGTGTACCGATTGCGGCCTGTGTACGGAGGTCTGCTCATATTCACATGACGGATTGGCTTTAACTGATACCTGTATAAAAAGTTATGCCGCATGGAGCAACGAAACACAAGTACGTCGTAAGTGTTCATCTGGAGGTGTGGGTTTCGAGGTCGGACGCACATTGATAGGCAAAGGCTATAAAGTCTGTGGAGTAAGATATAATCCTGACACAAACCGTGCCGAGCACTATATTGCCACAACCGTTGAAGAACTCATCCCTTCAATCGGAAGCAAATACATCCAGAGCTACACCGTCGATGGATTCAAGGCCATAAACCGCAAAGAGAAATACCTCGTAACGGGGACACCTTGCCAGATTGACTCCTTTAGACGATACATACGGAAGTTCCGCTGTGAGGATAATTTCGTATTGATGGATTTCTTCTGTCATGGCGTGCCGTCAATGTGGCTTTGGCGGAAATATGTGGCAGAAGTGGAAAAGAAAATAGGCAAAATCACATATGCATCGTGGCGGAACAAGTTCACAGGATGGCATGACTCTTGGGCGATGTCAATGGACGGAGAAAAGACCAGCGAGAAAGTTGACTGGCACGATTCTTACAATATGTTAATAAGGGAAAAAAAAGGTTTCTACAATTCAAGGCTGTCGCAAGGTGACCCGTTCTACCGCCTGTTCCTCAGCGACTCGTGTCTCGGCAAAGCATGTTATGACAATTGCAAATTCAAGTATGACCACTCATCGGCTGACATACGTATCGGAGACTTGTGGGGCAAAACCTATAAGGACAACGAGGATGGCGTGAGTGTGGCCGTTGCTTTCACGGAAAAAGGTGATGAACTTTTACATAAGTGTAGTTGCACATTGGTTGAGCATCCGTTTGAGATGGTGGCGGAAGGGCAGATGAAAACATCTCCTCAAAGGAATTCATTATATAATCAAATAACAAAAGTATTAAAGGAAAAAGATGTTACACTACTTCACATAATCAAATGTTTAAATAGAATTCGTCTTGTTAATCGTTGGAAAATGCGTATGTATCATCCATTACATTCTCTACATAACTTAATACTTAAAATTATTAACCATGATAAGAGAAATAAAGAATTCTAATATAATGTTTTCAGCCTTTGTGTTCTTTTTTACAATGTTTTTTAAATGGGAAAGTTTGAACCCAACATACGTAGGATGGATACACAATGGATTGATTCTGCTTTTTTGTATTATCAATTACAGAATAATCAAAAATATTTCCATCAAAAATTACAAATGGATTAATATTTTTGTTGTAGTATGGGGAATTGTAGTTGTCTATTCTGCATACATAAATCAGAATACAACTTATGATGTTGAGACGTGGAATAGATACATGCAAAATTTTGATACAACAACGTTAAGTGCAAAACGTTATGATCATACTTATTATTTTGTTCTAAAAATAATAATGTTTGTGTTGTATTTTCAATCTTTAAATCAATATAAAAAAGGACAAATCTTTCTTAAGTATTTGTTTTATTTTTTGCTTCCTTTTGTGCTCATATCTGATATCAATGGGTTTGTTTATAAAAGTGAAGGTATAAGTGGTTACGAGGTTGGCAATAAGTTCTATTTATGTTATTTAAATATATTTCTAGTAACCATATATTTGCTTTATAAAGAAAGAAATAAGCAAGTAAATAAAAATGTACTTATATTATTATTAATTACTTTTCTGCTTGCTTTAAAAACAAAATGTACTACAATGATTATAGGGGCAATACTATATTTCTTGTTTACATTTATTTTTAAAAATAATAAATTTCGTGATCGATTATATAACCCATGGTTCTATCTTATATGTCTTTTTGTTTGTGACATCTTATTTTTTATATCAGTAACTTGGCTTCTCCAAATACCGATTATTCAATATATAATCGTAGACATTTTAGGTGAAGATTTAACTTTAACAGGACGTGTAAATATGTACGCCCGATTAGGTGACGTTCTAAATGAATGTCCTTTATACGGTTTTGGTATAGGCAATGCCCATCTTACTACTATGATGTACGGCGTTGGAGATAATGCGCAAAATGGATTGCTAAATTTATTTATAGAATGTGGGTTACTAGGCGTTGCCTCCTACTTTATAATACTTCTACTGATGATTAAACGAGCCTCTCAAAATTTATCAACATATCCGATAATGTGCTTTATCTATATGATGTTGATATTGTCTTCTATTGAGGTTACGTTTACACTATATTTTACAGCAATTATGATTCTTTTAGTTCTTAATGTTACAAATAAAAATAGATTTGAGAAATCCAATAATATAATAAAAATAGCAAAACAATGACTACTGTTGGTATAATTACTATGCATACTCCATTAAATTATGGTTCATATCTCCAAACATATGCCACATATATGTTTTTAAAAGAAAATGGTTATTCTCCAACAATTATCAATTATAAATATCCAACAAACTATCATAAGCAATTGGCGCAAAATAATAATGCACCAGAAATTAGACATTCATTTATTTATAATAAGATTTCAGGATTATGCCGAAGATTATTGAAAGTCAATTCTGACGAATTAAGAAAAAAAATGCAATCTTTCTATCTACAGAATCTTACGTTTACTAAGGAATATAATTCTGCCGAAGAATTGAAAAAAGATCCCCCCTTATTTGACATATACTTATCTGGTAGTGATCAGATTTGGAATCCACTATATATAGGTAAAGATACTACTTATATGCTTTCATGGGTTCCAGAAGGAAGAAAAAAAATTGCATTTTCATCGAGTTTTGCTTTAACAGAACTACCAAGTGAATATTTTTATTTATACAAAGAGTCTTTAGAAAAATATCAAAGTATTTCTATTCGGGAATGTTCAAATATACCACAGCATCTTTTGGGGCATAATGTTCCTGTAACCATAGATCCGACATTATTATTCCCCAAGAATAAGTGGAAACAATTGGTGAAATCAACTCCTATTGTGAAAGGAAAGTATGTTCTTTGCTATTTACTTGGATACAAATTTAATCCTAACCCATATGCATTGAAATTAGCCAAGCATATTGCTAACAAAATTGGCGCAAAAGTTGTTGCTATAGGCGGAGAGCCAATTAATGTTTTGAAAGGAATTAAGGTTATTCCCAATTGTGGACCAGAAGAATTTTTAAATTTATTTTATTATAGTGAGTTTGTTATAACCTCTTCTTTTCATGGGACAATTTTTGCACTGAATTTTGAAAAGCCTCTTCTTTCAATTGTAAGTGATACTTCAACAAAAGACAACAGACAAATATCATTTTTGAACAGGTTAGGATTGAAAGAACAATGTGTTATAAAAAACACACCATTTGATAATATTTCGATGCCAGTTATAAAAAAGGAAGCCATTGATAAATTAGACTCTTTGAGAGAAATGTCTGTAACTTATTTCTTGAATGCCCTATCACTTTGATTCTTTTAGATCATAAACCTAAAAATATGAATACACCAAATATCTCTATTATTATCCCATGTTACAATGTGGAGAAATATTTTAATCGCTGTATAAATACAATTGTTAATCAGACATTAAAAGATATAGAAATCATTCTTGTTGATGATGCCTCACCAGATGGAGTTCCCACTTTATGCGATGATTGGTGTAAAAAAGATCCTCGTATAAAAGTCTTTCACAAAAAAGAAAACGAGGGATTAGGATTCGCTCGTAATACAGGATTAGATGTAGCCTCAGGAGAATATGTAGCTTTTGTAGATTCTGATGATTATGTGGATGTAGCAATGTATGAAATTCTCTACAATAAAGCGAAAGAAACAAATTCGGATATTGTATATTGTGGAGTAAAATCAGAAAATAAAGAAGGGCATTTTGTTGACATCAGTGATTATAACGTTGAAACCACATTTAATAAAGAGCAACTGGAAAGTTTATCTATAAACTATTTCGATCCCCCTGAAGGAACGCATTTGCATTTTATGTCTGTATGGCATTCAATATATAAACGAGAAATTGTAGGTAATCTACGGTTCTATTCTGAACGTGAGGTTTGTTCTGAGGATTTACCATTTCAGGTAGCTATTTTACTAAAAGCTAATATAGTAACATATATACCGAACGCATTGTATTATTATTGTTTAAATGACACAAGTTTATCACGTACATTTAACTTTGAAAAATGTTTTAGATATTTCACATTGGCAACTATAATTGAAAGGTATTATTCAAAAAGTCAAGAAGCACATGTATGGAGATTTTTCTTCAAATTTAGTCAATTTTTTATTAGATGTTTAATTCGTGCAGACATGTCATATATTGAAAAAATAAGATGGCTTAAAAAGTTTTGTGAGCATAAGAAAATTGTCAAGCATTTAAAATCTACTAAAAATGAACTTTATAAAAGACCCAAAAGGCATTTGACAAAACTATATTTCTTTGCAATGACAAAAAATCAATCCTTTTTACTTTATTTAACAGCAATGATTGACGAATATATAATATGTAATAAATGTGGAGTAAAATCATTCAATAAATGCATACACCACATTAAATTCAAAAAATAAGACTTGTTCTTTTACAATTAAATTATTTCCCTTAAGGGTACTAGGTACTATAATATCATTATTAGGAATACAAATCAGAAATATGAAAAAAACTAGGCTACTTTTTGTCATTCACCGCTTAGATGCTGGAGGAGCGGAAAAGAGTCTTATTTCATTATTAAATTCACTGCCTTTGGATTTATTTGATATTGACTTAATGGCAATAAATCCTAATGGAATTTTCAGAAATCAAATTCCTGAAAAGGTACATTTGATTACCGCATCCCGTGAACTAATTTGCAAAAGTGAGAAAATAACATCAAAACGTTTCTGGCAATATACAAATATTAAAACTTTACTTATAAAGGTGGCCTGCATATTAGGCGACCGTTTGCGCAGTAATAACAGCAAGAAATTAAAAAGTCGCGGACAATTTGACAATGACATTTGGAAAAGTCATATTCCTGATTGCAAGAATGAATACGATGTAGCCATAAGTTACATGGACGGAGTTAATTACTATGTTATAGACCATGTAAAAGCAAAGCGAAAAATACTATGGTGTCATAACGACTATAATAAACTGGAATACAAACCAGAATATGATGAAAAATATTATGGAAAGGCATACAAGGTATGTACAATTAGTGATGTTTGCAAAAAATCATTAGTCGAAAATTTTCCAAAATTAAGTGATAATTTTAAGGTTGTCGAAAATATATCTTCAGCTCGTATCATCAACACACAAGCCAAAATGCATGAAGAAATGAAACATGCTAATGATGGATTTGCTGAAGACCGACGTCTTAAAATAGTTTCAATTGGACGACTGTCAGAGCAAAAAGGTTTCGATTATGCCGTAGAAGCAGCGAAAGCTATTAAAGATAAGGGGCTTGAATTTGGATGGTATGTGCTGGGAGAAGGGCCGTTAAGAAGTAGTTTAGAAGAGCAGGCAAATGATTGTGGTGTGAAAGAAAACATAAAATTCATTGGCATTCGCTCAAATCCTTATCCTTATATTAAAGACGCTGATCTCTATGTGATGCCATCACGTTATGAGGGGAAAAGCATAGCATTGGACGAAGCGAAAATATTATGTAAGCCGATAGTTGTTACGAATTATCCATCTGTAGGAGATGCCATCATAAATGGTAAAAATGGATTGATTGTTGATATAAATGCACAAGCGATTGCCAACGGCATAATGAAACTATACAATAACAAGGGCCTCCGAGAAGAGCTTGTCTCGAATTTGAAACAGGAAGATTGCAGCAATGAAAAACAAGTGGTAGCAAAGTTCTTAGAATTGGTAAAATGATATGTACAAAAAATGAATGCTTCTAATATTCTAAAAATCATTAAGAAATCAGGAATTGGGAAATATCTATGTCAGTTGTTGCTTCCCGTTGTGCATGACAAGATTGATTGCAGTGAAACAAACATTCATTTGTCAAGAACACTTCTTCAAAGTATTTCTGCAGATCCATGTCAGTCTTGTATTCGGAATAAACCTCAAGTAAGTACCAAACAGTATGATTTGCAAGTAATTGTGCCTGCATATAACACAAGCAAATATATCGGGACATGCATAGACTCCGCTCTTAATCTACCGATTTCCAGTAGCTTAATTGTTACGGTCATAAATGATGGTTCAACAGATAATACAGGGGAAATCTTGAAAAAATATAGCAAGGACAATCGTGTAGAAATTATCACTCAAGACAACCGTGGATTTTCAGGCGCAAGAAATAGAGCTTTAACAGAAATAAAGGGACGGTATATAACTTTTCTTGACAGCGATGACGAATTTGTTGGGGGGGGGAATTTTTTAGATAATCTTATACATCTTGCTGATATTGAAGGACTTGATATAATTGAATGTGGTTATATTACTTTCACAGAAGAACATAATATAAAAACGTTTCGCCATGCGAATACCATTTCCAATGATACAAGTATTTTATATGGCTATCCATGGGGAAAATTAATAAGAGCTAATCTGTTTGAAAAAGTCCAATTTCCGGAAGGGTATTGGTTTGAAGACACGTTAATGTCTTTTATTATATTCCCAATGTGCCAGAAAATTGCGACTTCGGCAGATATATTATACCGTTATCGTATCAATCCATCAGGTATTTCTGCAACAGCAAAAAGAAAATCAAAAACAATAGATTCATATTGGATAACAGAGCAACTGTTAACTGACAGGACAGTATTAGGTCTCAAAAGCGATGAGGCATTTTATAAAATAATGTTGAAGCAGATAAAAATTAATTATTCGAGAATACATAGCTTGGGGAGAAAAGATGTAGACCAAGCGGTGTTTATTTTAACATCTAATTTGTTAAATGAATATTTTTCAAAATACAAAACGGAATCACCACTAAGCACAGCACTCAGTAATGGTAATTTCGCGCAATATAAATTATTAAATGATTTAACATAACAGGGCATATCCTAATTTTTGACTGTATCGAAATGCTTAAGAATCAACTCTTCTTATCTGATAAGAGGGTCAAATAATAATTCAAATCAATTATCCTTTTTTGTTTTATGAAAATAGTAGAAATCGTATTCCACTTGAACTCAGGTGGGGCAGAACGTTTTGTAGTTGATTTAAGCAACGAACTTTCAAAGACAAACGAAGTTGTCCTACTTGCATTGAAAGAGGACAAGTCTAACCCTGAGGAATTTTTGTTCTATAAATTTGACTTGTCTGAACGTGTCAAATATAAAAACGTAGGGCTTCCGTCTTATTCTTACAAGCCTTCTACCATGTGGCAGGTCTACAAGGCAATAAAGGCGGAGAATCCAGACGTTGTACACATGCATGCCGCAGGAATGCCTAAGTTCTGTTATTTAGCTAATCTCTTTTTAGGAAAGAAAATAACATTTGTACAGACCATACATAACGATGTCAACCGTGGGTATTCAACCGCAATCTATGATTTTCTTCACGCCACGTTGGGACGCTGGAGAATGATACGTTTCGCAGCGATTTCCGAAACGAACTATAATGAACAGAAGAAACGTTATCCGCACACTATGGCCACTTGCATCGTAAACGGCCGTGCTCCTATGCAACCCACAGAAAAGATAGAGGATGTAAAACGTGAGATAGCCTCGTTAAAGAAGATTCCGAACACTACGGTAATATTGCATGTGGCACGTTGCAATCCTCAAAAAAATCAAATGTTATTGATTGACTCATTCAATGCATTGGCTACTAAAGGACTTGATGCAATACTATTGGTAATTGGCAACAGTTATGACAGCGAGTTGGGCTTATCTTTAAAAGCAGCGGCATGTCCCAATATCCACTTTCTCGGCACGCGAAAAAATATCAGTGATTATATGGCAAATGCAGACATTTTCGTATTGTCAAGTGCTTTTGAGGGTATGCCTATCACTATCATCGAAGCACTTTTGAGCGGAGTGCCTGTAGTATCCACGCCTGTATGTGGAGCCGTGGATGCCGTGGATGGAAAGAACGGAGTGCTTAGTGATGGATTTACAACTGAAAGTTATATGGCAGCTTTGTCAAAAGTCATCAACAACCTTGCCTATTACAAGACGAATGCACAAAAGATGAAGGACAGCAGTCCTTACACTATAAAAGCTTGCGCCGAGAAATACCTCGAATTCTTCAAGACAAGATGAACATGGAGGCCTATCTCGTCGTCATTAAATGGAAACATAAAAAACTTGCTCTATGCTTGAATATAATGAAAAAACAAACAGAATTGTTTATGACTATTCCTGGTGCCAGCAATGCGGCATTTGCGAAGCGGTATGTCCCAAGCAGGCCATATCCATGGAACTTCGGAAAGACGGGACAAACCAAATCATGGTGGACAATGACAAATGTATCCGCTGTAAACGGTGCGTGAACATCTGTCCCGCCAACAAACGTGAGAACTACGAAGGATATTTTGACAAATTCGCCGGAAAGGAATATTACTTAGGTTATAACACTGACGCAACGGTAAGACACGAGTGTTCTTCGGGTGGGGTATGCAAGACAATTATTATTGAAAGCCTGCGGAACGGATTGGCCGATGGTGTCTATACATTGAGGCGTACAGACGTATTTCCCTACGCTGAAGGCGAATTTTATACGAAAGGCAACATTCCCAGCTACAATGATATTCCGAATTCGGTCTATCACTCGGTAATGGCTTGCCGGAACATCAGCAAGATACAGCATTGCAAACGGCTGATTGTGGTGGGTACAAGCTGCCAGCTTAGGGCGATGAATGCCGCTTTGAAGGGAAAGGCGGACGAAATCATCCGCATCTGCATTTTCTGCAAACAACAGAAGACGCTTGACTCAACCAGATTCCTTGCGAAGATAATTGGAACTGAAATTCCTAAAAATCTAAAATTTTCGGCCCGCTATCGCGGGAATGGGTGGCCGGGAATCGTTCGGGTGAACGAATCTGAGCTGCCCTGGAATAGGGCAGCTCAGATTCCGTTCGGTAGAAGATTGTGGACGGTGCCGGGCTGTGACATCTGCGGTGATTCATTCGGAATCAAAGCGGAGGCGGACCTTACGCTTATGGACCCTTGGAAAATAAGAACTCCAAATAATCTGGGTGAAACCTTGGTTACGGTACATACAGAAACTGGGGGAAAACTGTTGAAGAACATAGACGCCATCGGATTACAGAAAAAAACTTTTGAGGACGTAAAGGCTGCCTTAAGTCTGAAAGACGTGTGGAGAAAACAACAAACCGAACCATTTTTCAGGGGCGAGAAATGTAGTGAAAACATAAAGAAAGCCGGTGAAGCTGAGCTTAGGCAAAGGCTTGCTATTCGAAAGATTGTAGACACGCTACCCAGAATGCCCATTCTGTTCTATCGCGTTGTTTGCAAATTTTATCCTGACAAGCGTAATCGAATCCTGAAATAATTATGATGGACGTAAAGGTAATTACACGACATGGGCCGTCAAACTATGGGTCATTATTGCAAAGCATAGCCACCCTGAAAATACTTGGTAGTCTTGGCTTGTCTGCTGAAATTATAGACTATCAAAGGAAAGATGAAAGGGGACTGAAGGCAACATTGGCGCAAGTCCGTCTGAAGAAAGCTTACGCAAATAACATCTTGAAAAAGACATTGTATGTCTTGGTACGCTTTCCGATGGAATTTATGGCGAGAACACGTTTTGACAAGATGCGTATCCAATATTTGCGGATGACAAACAGGGTGAGCGACATTGATGGGCTCACGCAAATAGGGGCAGATGTTTTCATTACAGGGAGCGACCAAGTATGGGGACCTTTGTACAACGGGAAATACGATCCTGCATATTTCCTGTCATTCGTCCAAAATGGAAAGAAAATAGCCTATGCGGCCAGTTTCGGCAAAACCAAGTTCAGCGATGAAATAGTTTCAGAATACAAATATTGGCTTAGACTATATGATGGTATCGCAGTACGGGAGGACAGTGCCGTAAAGTTACTGAACGAATGGGGAATACGATGCAACGGACAGGTGTTGGATCCAACATTAATGCTTAGCGGTGAACAATGGTCAAAGATGATCCGGAAAGAAATCAAAGGCGAATATATATTGGTATATCAAATCCATAATGATGCCAATCTGAATCATTATGCTTTGGATTTGTCACGACATACAAGACTTCCGCTCGTCCGCATCAGTCCACATCTACACCAAATGAGACGCGGAGGCAAATTCGTTTGGTGTCCTGATGTCTCCGACTTTCTCGCTTACATCAAAGGTTGCAGGTGTCTTGTAACAGATTCGTTTCACGGCACCTGTTTCGCAATAAACTTCAACAGGCCATTCATAGAAGTACTGCCGAACACTTCGACGGGTAGCAGAAATCAGAGCATATTAAAACTGACAGGACTAGAAAATCGCATAGTCAAGGATTTCAACGACTTTTCACTATTCAACGAGGCTATAAACTATGACAAAGTGAACGCCATATTAGTAAAGGAGCGTTCCGCCTCTTTAGACATATTAAAAGGATTGCTTGGATTGTAATCTTGCAGGCAGTCTTTTCTTATTTATCTTTTTCAATTCTTATGATACGAATTTTACATTCCGTCAGCAACTTGGATCGTGGCGGAATAGAGACCATGCTGATGAATTATTACCGTCACATCGACCGTGACAAGGTACAGTTCGACTTCGTATGCAACAAGCTGAAACCGGGCGCATACGACAAGGAGGCCACGGACATGGGAGCGAGAATATTCCACTCGCCCGGACTCAACCCATTACATTATCCGCAATACATCCGGTTCTTCAAGAACTTGGTTGGGCAATATCCCGAATACCGCGTGATAGAAGTTCACAACGGGGCTTTGGGATTATATGCGCTGAACAGCGCGAAACGTGCCGGCATTCCGGTAAGAATATATCACGCACATGGCCAAGGGCTTAACCTTGACTATAAAATCGCACTGAAATGGGTCTGCAAGAAGATGTTGCGGTTCAACATGACCCATCATTTCACTTGTGGACTGAAAGCCGGTGAGTATTATTTCGGCAAGGCCGTAATGGAACGTGGAGATTATGTACTCGTGCGCAACGCCATTGACGTGGACCGTTTCGTGTTCAATCCGGATGTAAGGGTACGTCTGCGTGTCGAGAACGGTCTTGAGGGCAAGCATGTCGTAGGCCATGTGGGGAGGTTCATGCACCAGAAGAACCACGCCTTTCTCATTGAAGTGTTCGCACAGATAGCCAGACGTGACGAAAAGGCTGTCCTCGTACTGCTTGGTGACGGGGAACTGCAAGAGAGAATCAAGAACAGAGCCGTGATGCTTGGTGTATCCGACAAAGTGAAGATGATGGGCAATGTAGGAAACGCCAACGAATGGTACCAGGCATTCGACATATTTATGTTGCCATCCCATTGGGAGGGTCTGCCTGTCGTAGGTGTAGAGGCTCAGGCTGCGGGGCTTCCGTGCCTGTTTTCCTCCTCAATAACCCCGGAGATAGGACTTACGAGTAATGCCGTATTCCTTGACTTGGGAATGGGACAGAGCACTTGGGCGGACAGAGCCTTAAGCATACTGTCAGCCCTGCCTGAACGTGAGGATATGCGAAATGTCATCATAGAAAAAGGTTATGACATCCGAGCCGAAGCAAAAAAACTTGAAAATCTTTATCTGGAAATCTATAACAGCACGTTGAAATGAAAATAGGAATTCTCACGCACCATTTCATTGCGAACTTCGGGGCTTTTCTGCAAGCGTATGCATTGCAAAAGGCCATTGAGCGTGAACGTCCCGATGATGAGGTGGTAATTATCAATTATATTCATCTTAAGCACTTCATTATAAATACTGGCGGATGGTTTCGGTTTTACGCCGGACGCGAGACAATTAGTGAATGGTTGCAGAAGATACGATTGCCTTGGACGTTTTTCTCAGCAAGGCATAAGTATATGAATCTTACACGACGTTGTTATAGTGCAAATGATGTGAATCGTCTGGGACTTGACGTAATCGTTATAGGAAGTGATGAAGTCTGGAATTTCAAGGATACGAAAAGTGATGCTGAAATAAAATTTGGTAAGGGACTGACTTGCAAACGGCTTGTATCGTATGCGCCAAGTGTGGGAGATTCCACACCTGATGAAGATATTCCTGGATACGTGACAACCGGTATAAAGAGTTTCAAAGCCATATCAGTCAGGGATTCTTTAGGACAGCAACTTGTGAAGCATATTACAGGAAAAACACCGCTGAAGGTTCTTGATCCGACTTTTCTTATAGAATTTCCTGTAAAGGAAGTCAAATTGCCAAACAAGGAGTATATCTTGTTCTACTATGCGGAAAATCTTCCCATGCACGTAAAAAATCAGATATTTGATTATGCGAATGAACATGGCCTGGCCGTTTATGGCGCCGGGGAATGTGACAAACGTTATTCTGCCGTCACCGTGAACCTTACGCCTTTTCAATGGGTATGGATGTTCCGGAACGCACGCTTCGTCATAACAGGCACGTTCCACGGGGTGGCTTTCTCCATTGAAAACGAACGTCAGTTTAAAGTTTTCCTGACACAAAAAAACAGAATACGGAAAGTCAATGACTTATTGGAAACACTTGGTATTGAGAACAGAGGCATTGACGACAACTTCGTGTTTGACCTGGAACGACAGGAAAAGGAAATCGACTACAAGGTCGTAAATGAACGACTGAGGCAAAAAAGGAAAGAAAGCCTGGATTTCTTGAGAAATGAAATCGAATGATGTCTCTGTCAAACCATTGAAACACACAAACCTTTATTTCTTTGAATGCTGTTTTTGTGTGCATTCGGACAATATTGTCTTAATTACCAAGCTGTAAATAAATACAATAAAATGTTAAGCAAAAAAATAAATCGGATCTTAAATCCGAACGCTATAATTCACTTGACGGACTTCGTGCCTATGCGGCCTTGGGGATAGTGTTGATGCATGTACAAGTGAATATCGCATTAAAACCGTCAATCAATTATGTCACAAAAGATCTGATACCCTTCTTCACTAACTTCACGTTGTTGTTCATGATTGTAAGCGGCTTCTCGCTGTGTTGTGGATATTACACGCGAATAAAAGAAGGCACAATTACGCCCAATGCGTTTTACAGGAAACGTTACCTTCGTATATTGCCTTTTTTCGCATTGCTGTGTCTTATTGACTTGGCTGTTGAACATGACCTTGGCTCATTATGTGAAGTATTCGCAAATATGACACTGTGTTTCGGCTTGTTACCACCGGATATTAAATTTCATGTGATAGGTGTGGGTTGGTTCCTTGGAGTGGTATTCCTATTCTATATGTTATTCCCATTTTTTGTATTTATGCTTGACAATAAACGACGCGCATGGATTTCCTTGGCATTGGCCTTGATTTTTGTACTCGTTTCCATCGAGCATTTTTCCGCACCGGGACGAAAGTGTATGATATACTGTGCGCCATTGTTTATTTCCGGAGGTATAGCTTACCTGTATCGTCATGAATTGGCGGAGTTCGGCAAACGGTACAGTGTGTGTGCTACAATCGTGATGCTAATCCTGACCGTATGTTTCTTTATGTTCAAAAGACATATTCATGGGCAGTTCATATCTTACATTGTCCAGCTGTTAATATTCAACGTATGGCTCGTTTATGCGATAGGTTCGTCTAACAAGGTGTTAAATAACCGCGTGGTTAAATACTTAATGTGGTATAAGCATGGAAATATACCTTTCACACATGTTCATATACCGCGTAGTAGAGAGGGTGCATCTTGAGAATTACATAGGCCAGTGTGACCTCCTATATATCGTAACATCCCTACTGACAATCTGCGGTGTTATCTGTTTCGCTCATGTAGCGAAATATTATCTGTTGCAACCAGTGATGAAACGGTTTGAGAAGTAGACACATTATCCGTTTGCCATCCGACAGTAAGCGTCCTAACAAAAGGTGACAAATAGCCCTCCCCACTTTTTGCAATGCGTCTTTATTGATTTTAATACAAAAGGGAGATTATTGAGGCCAAATCATACTTTCATAAGAATCAATAATTCAAAAACATGAAAATAATTGTTACTGGCACCCGTGGCATTCCGAATATCATGGGCGGTGTGGAGACACATTGCGAAGAGCTGTTTCCGAGAATTGCCAGACGTGGTTTTGACGTTACGGTGATACGCAGAACGAATTATGTTAAGGATGACTTAAGGGAATGGAATGGCGTAAAGTTGGTGAATATCAACAGCCCGAAGAAGAAGTCGTTCGAGGCCATCATCCATACGTTCCGCGCCATCAACGAGGCCCGGCGGCTTGGGGCGGACATCCTGCATATACATGCTATAGGTCCGGCCCTGCTTGTGCCTTATGCCAAGATGTTAGGGATGAAAGTTGTTTTCACCCACCACGGGCCTGACTACGACCGCGACAAGTGGGGATTTGCAGCAAAGACGATGCTGAAACTCGGTGAACGCATGGGTTGCATGTTTGCAGATGAGGTGATAGTAATCTCCGACGTGATACGCAACCTGATAAAGCGGAAATACAACCGGACAAGCCACGTTCATTTGATTTATAACGGCGTGTCTCAGCCCGAAGTATGTGATTATCCTGGATACTTTAAGAAACTTGGCATAGAGAAAGGCAAGTATATCCTCGGCATGTGCCGTTTCGTGCCTGAAAAGAACCTCCATCACCTTATAGAAGCATATGTTAAAGCAAAAGAACAAAATCCTGATACGGATATAAAACTTGTACTGGCTGGCGATACAGACTTTGAGGATGACTATTCACGCAATCTGAAAGAAATGGCGAGAAAGAACGGTGTTGTCCTTACTGGCTTTATCAAGGGCAAGAAGCTGCATTCATTGTTGACGAACTGTCTTTGCTATTGCTTGCCGTCAAGCCACGAAGGGCTGCCAATAGCTTTGCTTGAAGCCATGAGTTATGGCGTAAAGGTTATCGTGAGCGATATACCTGCCAATTTAGAAGTAGGTCTTAACAAGGAAGACTACTTTCCTGTTGGCGATGTGGATGCACTTGTTGGAAAGTTAAAAGCCGTAATAGAACATCCATTGGAACACATCAATTACGATATGAGCATATATGATTGGGAGAAGATTGCCAATCAAGTGGCAGAGGTATATCTTAGGTTAAAGTAGCAGGAGATTTGTCTCAATAATCACTTTGTGTTAATCAATCCGCTATCTGAAATATGTTGAGAGATTACCAATCTCATATAAAAGAACATATTTTGTCATTTGGAGAACGGCATTGTAACATCATGGTGCAGATGCCCACAGGCACAGGCAAAACACACCTGCTTGCTTCTGTCATTTATGACCATTTGAAAGAGGAACAAAGCCAATGCGTGTGGATAGTCGCCCACCGCCGCGAGCTTGTGGAGCAGATAGAGGAAACCGTTGCACGCTACGGCATTTCCAAAGAGGATGGACGGGTAAAGGTGATGTCCATCCAGTGGCTGTCACGGCATTGGGAGAACGTAAGGGAGGAAAGACCAAGCCTGATAGTGATTGACGAAGCACACCACGCGCTTGCCGACACTTACAGGGAACTTTGGCGGCGTTATCCCGAAGCGAAAAAACTCGGCATGACGGCCACACCCTGCCGTATGAACCGCAGGGGATTCACCGATTTGTTTGACACTCTGATAACATCGGACAGTATAGCGGACTTCATCAGGAAAGGCTGGCTCTCGGCCTTTGATTATGTCTCGATACGCCCGGACAGCGAAGACCAACGGTTGATAGACGGTTTGGAGAAACGTGGGACAGACGGAGATTTTCAAGTGAAGGAAATGGATGCCGTACTGAACAGGCGGCCAAGCATAGAGAGACTGTACGAAAGTGTCAGGCAGTATGCCAATTGCAAGAAAGGCATCGTCTATGCAATCAGCATCGACCACGCAAGGAATATCGCCTGGTATTACAAGGAACATGGGATAAATACCGTCGCCATTGACAGCAAGACACTGGCAAAAGAACGTAAACGGCTTGTCGAGGATTTCAAAAAAGGCAAGATACAGGTACTGGTCAACGTGGACGTGTTCAGCGAGGGCTTCGACTGTCCCGATGTGGAGTTCATACAGATGGCAAGGCCTACGCTGTCGCTTGCCAAGTACCTGCAGCAGGTGGGGCGCGGATTGCGCAAGACGGACGGCAAGAATTGCTGCGTGATGATAGACAACGTGGGGCTGTATCGACTGTTCGGGTTGCCCACGGCTTACCGTGACTGGCAGGCTATGTTCGAGGGGCGGATGGCAGGGAAAGGCTACGCTAACATGGCAAGGACGGCATATTTCCAAACCGTCAGGATGGAGGAAGCTGTAAGCACAACGCCCCAACAAGATGACGGAATGGAAACAATCGTAACGCATGACAAGCTGGTTGACTACCTTAATGCCGTCGATAATCTCTACGTGGGAATTACAAGGCAAGATAAATTAAAGGCATTCAAGGACAGGGCAAGCGGACTGTATGGCTTGAAGCGCGGCGAGAAAATAACCGCAATGCCGCAATATACAGAAGTGCTCGGCACGGACGTCAGCCTTGCAGTTGTACGCCTTAACAATAAACAGGTGTGCATAGTGGATGAACAGGGCGGAATAACGGCAAGGCTTGGACGGTGCAGCAAGGTGAAATTCATGAAGGACAGGATACTGTCGATGACGGGCGGCAACGGCCATGAAACCTACATGGACCTGCATAATGGCAAGACATATACAAGCAAACCAAAGTTACTGTATTTCAAGAATGTACAATTGTTGGAGGTTGACGGTTTCATTCACAGCAGGACTAAAACGCAGTACAGGGTAAAGGCAATCCGCGGCAACAGGAACATTTTTGACCTCGGTTTTTACCTGCGTATTTGCGACTACTTCTCCGTTCCGAGGTGCAGGCAGGTTGAAGAGGACGATGCACGGTGGGGGCACGACAGCGTCTGCATACTTGCCGGGGATTACGAAACCTACTACCGTTATTGCGGAATGCTGGCGGATGGGAGCATCGTCGTCGAGGACACCGCCGGGAAATACTTCCTCGTAGATGAGGGCAATGGCAAGCGGTACATCGCTTGCGAAAACCCGAATACCCCGGATGGGGATTTCAACACCGTCATTCCACGCCTGAAAGCCGAAGCGTCAAGGCGTGCATTCATGCGGTCGGAAAAAGAGAAGCAGGAAGAGAAAGAAAAACGTCAGGAGCGGTTGGCCGGAATGCAACAGGCCGAACCATTCCGGTCAGGCCGGAAGTGGGGGCTGAAACTCGGAGGGCGTATAGTCGTGCCGCCTGTCTATCGCAACATCCTCGCGCCTGTCGGGAACTACTGTGCCGTGGAGTGCAACCCCTGCCAATGGGGCATCATCATGCTTGACGGCAAGGTAGTGGTGGAAGCCAACTACTCGAAAGTCGAGATACGCGATGACGGTACGGCAAGGCTGACTGTCTTCCCCGGAAAAGAGAAGGTCGTGGAATTAGGCACCTGACAAGGCAGGAAATATCCGCACAGTACAAAATGCCGCAAGCTGTCCAAAATTGTTCCAAGGGTGGTTTGCGGCATTTTTGTACCGTTTTGTATAGTTCAATACATGGAAACTAGAAAAATACGGACACACACCTCACGGCGCAGGCCGGTACACAAACATTACTTGGAACTTATGCCGTTGATTTTGCCTCCAAGAAACGGTAGGCATTGTCATTGACGAGCTGTATTATCCGGTCATGGAACTCGGTGTTGGAGTTGCATACGCCACGGCTCTGTACCACTTTTCCTTGCTTAATCGAGAACTCGACTGTCTCGATGCGGTTGCCTTGGCGGTCATGAGCCGAAAGGATGACGCTGTCCGACTTGGCGTAATACTCGCACCTAAATACGCAGTGTTTCATGGCTTCACCCTCGGCACGGAACGCCTCAATGGAATCAAGGACGGATATTTCAATGTCGCTGTCGCTTATGACTATGCCGAAGAAGCACGACTTTTCCCGATAGAAGTCCGCCTCCTGCCTTTTCGCCCTCTCCATCCGTTCCATATTCCTCCGCCTTTCCTCCATGCGTGTGGCTTTTGCAAGCCATTTATCATGGTCAGCTTTGAGGTCTTTCGGGCAGATGTACTTGACCGAACGGATGTCGTGGCCGCATCTTTCAAGCAGCCTTACCGTGTCGCACCACAATCCATAATCCTCAGGCTCATAGCGATAGCGTTTCGCTATCTTGTACGACTGCCAACACCTGTCAAGCTCCATTTCGTGCACTGTGAAGTATTCAACCGCCTTGAAGTCCTTGGCTTTCATCATCGTCTCGATGCGGCTGTCCGCAAGAAGCGTTTGCGCCAGTCTTGTTGGGTGGCAGTCCGGAAGCCTCCCCCTCATGCCGTTACGCCTTAATTCCCTTGTGGTGGAATAGTTCGGATAGACATACGTGTTCGATATTACCCAATGGACGTTAGTCAAATTTCTCAGTTCAATGTCCGAGAGCCAGTTGAAACAGTCCATATAATGTCCCAACATCCTTGTCCTTGACGTGACTGCGGTCTTGCCGTCCTTGTTAAGCCATATACGGCACACCTCCATTTGCCAGGTTTCCTTTTTTTTGCCCTTGCGTGTAATTGCTGACAGACGGAATACCCTCTGCACGTGGAAGCCGTCAACCCTCTCGATGGTGGAGAAATAGACACTTTCTTTCCTTTTGCGTGTCAGCGTGTCCGTCACTTCCAGCTTGTGCCGGCATTGAGGACAACGTGTATATTTGCCTTTTCCCTTGTAGTCGAACTTATGACCGCAGTCGCCGCAGGTACATTTGTGCCCTGACGTGCGGAAGGCAATATGGCTTACCGTGTTCCTTACCGCCCATTCCACGGCTTTCGGGCTTACGGGTGACAGCTTCATGTTGGAAGCCGCCACCGCCTTTTCAAATCTGTTCCTCGGTTTCATGGCTCAAAAATTGTCAAAAAGTGACGGTTGGTGTTGTTTGTCCTCTTGTGCCTTTGCAGGTCTCGGCTTATGGTTGCGTGCCTGCAACTTGCGCAGTTCTTCGTCTTGGTAGCGTTTGAGTGCGAGTGCCCTCTGTTCCGCCTTTTCTTCCTCCGTCAGTTCGACAGGATGATTAACCACCACGTTGCAGGACTGCGGCTTGCCTATTTCAAGTTCCGGCTCGTCTATGACGTGTTTATCGAAACTTGTGATAAGCATTATTATCCAAAGTAGTACAATATCAAAACATACAAGGATTATATTCTGCAAGACGCTGATTTTATACGTTGTTTTTGTTGTTCTTTTGATAGCAAACTTTTGATATTGGCATATATTTGTTTCTTCGTTCAATTGGAAAAGCCACGCGACTTTGACCCTTTTGGCCAAGCAGGATTGTCCCCTTTGGC
>ERZ780117.140-NODE-140-length-36604-cov-16.442721_pt1 | contig 36604 bp, 30 predicted proteins | sample MGYA00510985_ERZ780117 | MGnify/ENA primary metagenome ERZ780117 (study PRJEB29588, sample SAMEA2159553) | human gut metagenome | biome: human gut; feature: human-associated habitat; material: faeces | place: Denmark | collected 2008/2010 ...
GAGACTTATAAAAAAGATTAACAACAAACTATGCACTTAGTTGCGGAATTAAGGTGTTTAATAAATTAATTAGTTTACATAGACATTGCCGTCAAACGGCGCATATCGTTACATAGCAACGGCAAATGTAATGCTTTTTTATCATACTGTGTAGCCATTACCCACAAAAAATATACGAAACAATGACATTTTACCCATTTTAACACAAGAAAAGCCGTTATGACTGTAGAACATAACGGCTTCTGTAGAAAAAGGCGTGCACGGTTCAGCCCAAAGTGATTGTCTCCACCTCTACATCTTCATGGAGGAAGAGGCGCGCCGACTCGCGGAACTTGTCACTGTTCTCTGTGGTAAAATAGCGGCAGGAGGCATGCCTGGTGCACTTCGCTTCCATTTCGGGATGGCGCGTGAGGTAGTCTTTCAGACTGGCAGCCACATATTCACCCTGTGGTATTACACGCACTCCGCGCGGAGTGTGCTTTAGGATTTTGTCAAGCAGCAGCGGATAATGCGTGCATCCGAGGATGACGGAATCAATGGCAGGGTCGCGCAGCATCAAGGTATCAATGCGCTTCTTCACAAAATAATCGGCTCCGGGCGTGTCATACTCGTTGTTTTCAATCAGCGGAACCCACAAAGGGCAAGCCACTCCCGTAACCGTGATGTCAGGCCACAGCTTTTTTATTTCAAGCACGTAGCTCTCGCTCTTGATTGTGCCCTCGGTGGCAAGCACACCTACATGGCGCGTCTGCGTGATTGTTCCGATACACTCCGCCGTGGGGCGGATTACGCCTAAGACGCGTCGCGACGGGTCGAGCTGCGGCAGGTCGTTCTGCTGGATGGTGCGCAGAGCCTTTGCCGAGGCTGTGTTGCAGGCCAATATGACGAGATGGCAACCCATTGAAAACAGCTTTACTACAGCCTCGCGCGTGAACTGGTACACCACGTCGAACGAACGCGGCCCGTAAGGCGCACGCGCATTGTCGCCAAGATACAAATAGTCATATTGCGGCAGAACGCTACGCACCTGGTGAAGGATTGTAAGTCCGCCGTAGCCGGAGTCGAAAACCCCTATCGGACCGGAAGATAATTCATTATCCATAATGCACAATTCATGATGAATAAATCATAATTCACAATGCATGCTTCATAAATGCCTGCCGGATTATTTATGGTGAATGGGAGGGACAAGGCAGATAAAACGGAAGAGCTATGAATTATTCACTCTTCGTCCTTCACTCTTAACTCTTCATTATTCCTGCCCCGGCGTCCGCCAAATCATGAATTGTGAATTATGAACTGAAAGTCAGCGGTTAGCTAATTATGAATTAAAATATCTACTACCGCCGCCGTAATGTCTTCTCCATATCCGGCGTTGACAAAGGGAAGGGCGTCGCCGTCGGTGTTGATTATGAAAGCATAACCGCGCTCAGTGCCTATGCGGCGCAGCACGTCGGCAAGTTTCGCTTTCAGCGGAGCGTACATGTCGGCTTCGGCCTGTTTCAGCAGGCGGGCAGCCTCGGCCTTGAACGACACGCCCTTGGCGAGAAGCTCCTGCAACTCTGACTGGCGCTTCTTCAATATCGGTTCGGCAAGCTCTTTCTGTCCCTCAAGGAAAAGCTGGTATTTCTCGTTGAACTCCTCTTCCGACCGCTTGGTCTCGTCCTCATACTGCGCCCTGAGCGACTCCATGTTCTTCTGCATCACGGCATATTCGGGCATGGCCTTAAGTGCTTCTGAACAGCTCAAATACCCGAACTTCATCTGCGCCGATGCCGCCAGGGGCAACACGGCCAGGAGAAAGAGGAAAAACATCTTTTTCATAAAGTAATGATTTACGGCTGACCGCCAAAATACATGAGCATGCAGACAGCGGGCAGACAAGCAGACAAGGCGCATTAATAACCCTGTCACTTGTCTGCCCGCTGCCTGTATGCTGGAAAATTATTATTTCAACTTGTTCATCTCGGCCTTCACATCAGCCGTAACGTCCTTGCTCAAAGTGTCGCTGATATAGGGGATGCCGCCCGAAATGTCCATGATGTAAACATAGCCGCCGGCCTTGCCCACGTTCTTGATGGCTGTGATAACCTTGTCCATGATGGGCTGGAGCTTCTCCTGCTGCGCCTTCTGAAGAGCCTGCTGGTTGTCCTGGTAAGCCTGCTGGTACTTCTGCATAAGCTGGTTGATGGCAGCCTCGGCCTCAGCCTTTGCCGTTGCGTTCATCGTACTCTGGTTCTTCTCGTACTCCTCGCCCTTGCGCTGGATTTCAGCCTGCATGGCCTGCATGTCGTTCTCATACTGCTTTGACTGTGCCTCAAGCTCGCCACGGGCTTTGATGAACTCGGGCAGCTCCTGCATGATGGCCTGCGCGTTAACGTGTCCGAACTTCGGTGTTGTCTGTGCGAACGCCGCAAAAGGCACGCACATAAGTAACATTACAAATAACTTTTTCATTTCTGCTAAATCAATATTTTTTATTTTTTCGTTTTTCTATTCCGGGTGCAAATATATGCAAAATCTTATCAACGCGGCGGTTTTAAGGACGAAAGATGCCGTTTTTTAGTTGGAATATCCCAATTTAGACAAAACTTCATTGCTTATGTCGATGCGCGGCGAAGCGAATATTATGCCCGTATCCGACGCACGGTCGAGCACAAGCGAATATCCGCGAAGGTCGCAGATGTCTTTCACCGCATTGTAAATCTCTTCCTGGATAGGCGTCATAAGGCTGGTGCGCTTCTTGAACAGCTCGCCGTCAGGGCCGAAATACTTGCGCTTCAGCTCTGCCGCCTGCTTCTCCTTGTCGTTTATTTCCTGCTGGCGAGCCTGCTTCTGCTCCTGCGAAAGGAACACTACTTCATTCTGATAGTTTTTGTACATCGTCGAAGCCTCGGTATTGAGCGCATCAACCTCGGCCTGCCACTTCTTGGCTACCTGGTTGAGCTGTTCGTCGGCGCGTTCGTAAGCCGGGATGTTCTTCAATATATACTCCATGTCGATAAGCGCGAACTTCTGCGCGCCGGCCGTCACCGACACAAGGGCGAACAAGGCCGCAAAGATGATTTTCCTCATAAAATGTTCTCCTTTCAGTATTTTTTAATGAAACGAATGGGGCTGATAGGGCTAACGCCTAATAGCACACATTAATTCTTCACTCTTAATTCTCAACTCTCCACTCTTAGAACTCCTGTCCGAGAATGAAGTGGAACTGGCTGCCGCCCTTCTGCCCGAATACGGTGTCGAAGCCGTAAGCCCAGTCGATACCCATCAGGCCGACCATAGGAAGGAAGATGCGCACACCAACGCCAGCGGAACGCTTCATGTCAAACGGGTTAAACTTCTTCGGGTCGTTCCATGCGTTGCCGGCCTCAAGGAAGCCAAGGCCGTAGATGGTAGTATTGCCGAGCAGGAACGGATAGCGCAACTCAAGCGTGAAGCGGTCGTAAGCATAACCCTCATAACCGTAAGGCGTGAGGCTACCGTTGTCGTAACCGCGCAAGCCGATGGTTTCCTCCGCATAGCCAGTTGAATATCCGCTCATACCGTCACCACCCATATAGTACGTCTCGAACGGCGACTTCTTGTACTTGTTGTACGAACCGAGGATACCGAACTCTACGCGCGTCATCAGCACGAAGCACTTTGCACCGTTGGTAAGAGCGGTATATGTCTTTGAACGGAACTTCCATTTGTAGTATTCCACCCAGCTGTACTTCTCCTTCTGGGCTGCCGTAGCACGGTCGGAATTATACTGTCCGTTGGCAGCTTCTGCATCGTAAATCGCCGAAAGCGACTTGTAATCCTTACCGTCCCAAAGTGACCACGGCGGAGTGATAGTCAACGATGTCATGAACTCTGAACCACGGCGTGGGAACAGCTGGTTGTCCGTAGACACACGGGAAAGCGTTATGCCGAGGTTGAGGTTGTTGCAGTTACCGTTACGAACGATGAAATACTGCCAGTTCTTCAGCATGTAGCGCTGATATGCCAGCTCGACAGAGAGCTGGAAATAGTCGTCAGGCCAACGCAGACGTTTACCCCAGCCAACGGAAACACCGAACAACTGCACATACTTGTCGGGGTCATAAAAATTCTCATAACTGTTGCTCCAGCTGTTACCGTAGCCATAGAGGTAGTTATAATAATTGTTCATGTACCCGTAGTTGTAGTAATTGCTCGACACGTCAGTCTGCTTTGAGAAGTACGCTCCCACGGTAAACTGGATAGGACGCTTGCCACCGAACCAGTTGGTAGAATAAGAAGCGTTGTACGACTGGTAGTAAGTACCGTTTGTCTGCGCTCCGATTGACAGAACCTCGCCGTCACCCACGGGCATGATGCCGCGGTGTTCCTTGTTCTTATTGAACAGGTTGGCCATTGAGAAGTTGTTGAGTTTCAAGCCGATACGCGCTATGACACCCGTCTGTCCCCAACCGAGGGAGAACTCGATTTGGTCATTTGACTTCTGCACGAGCGGCCAGTTGATGTCAACGGTTCCCTCCTCGTAGTTAGGCTGTACGTCTGGAGCAACCTGTTCGGGGTCGAAGTGACCCATAGATGCGATTTCACGTGCCGAACGTTCCAATGCTTCCTTGGAGAAAAGGTCGCCCGGCTTGGTTCTAAGCTCTCGGCGCACAACGTTTTCATAAAGCCTTGTATTGCCGCTGATGCGCACATGGCTGATGTGGGCCTGCGTGCCCTCCATTATTCGCATCTCGAGGTCTATGGAGTCGCCGACGATATTCACTTCAGTCGGTTGCAGGTTATAGAACAGGTAACCGCTGTTCCAATACTGGTTCCCGACGGCATCCTCATCCTCAGAAAGCCGCTTGTTCATGTACTTCTGATTGTACACGTCGCCTTTCTTCATTCCTAAAAGACGGCCGAGATAGTCGCTTGAGAACACGGTATTGCCCACCCACGTGATGTTGCGGATATAATATTTCTTGCCCTCGTCTACTTCTATGAATATGCTTACGTGCTTGTCGTCCACGTTCCACACGCTGTCGCGCACTATCACGGCGTCGCGATAACCCAGCTCGTTATACTTGTCTATGAGGTTTTTCTTGTCTTCCTCGTAACGCTCCGGCGTGTATTTCTTTGACTTGAGGAACGATGAAAGCTTGCCTGCCTCGTGGATTTTCTTGAAAGCTCCCTTCTTGAAAAGTCCTCCCTTTATTTTAGAGTCGCTAAGATTATTGTTGCCTTCGATTATGATTTGGCGCACCTTCATCTTCTCCTTCTTGTCTATGATGACATCAAGGATTACCTGGTTCTTGTTTACAACGTCCTCACGCTGCATTATGTTGATGTCGGCGTTCTTGTAGCCCTTGTCCTCAAAATAGTTCTTGGCCAGCAGCTTGGCGCGGTCTATCATGTTTGGAGTAATCTGGCTGCCCTTGAGAAGACCGAGCTTGCTTTCCAAATCTTCCCTTTCCGACTTCTTTACACCTTCATAATTTATCGTAGATACGCGCGGACGCAACGCCAAATAAAAGTGGAGATATATCTTTTCACCAACAATCGAATCGACAGCCACCTGCGCCTTCGAGAACAGCCCGTGCCTCCAATACCGCTTTACGGCGTCGGTAAGGTCGGAACCCGGCACTTGTATCTTCTGCCCTATCGACAGTCCGGAGATGCCCGTAAGCATATAGTCTTCATATCCTTCCACTCCGGAAACAGCAATGCCGCCGATGACTCCCGAACGGGGCATCCCGGCGTAAGAGATGTCAGGATTTACTATTTTTTCCTGCGCCGCCATGCTTGCACAAACAAACAATACGGCAAGCAGCATGATATATCCCTTAAATGTGTTCATCTTGTCTGCTTGTAGTCTTGAGTTAATCATCATTTTCCACTTGGGCTTCAGTCTTTCCGAAACGCCGTTGCCGGCCCTGGTAACTTGCGATTGCTTCATGCAGGCACTTCTCGTCAAAGTCAGGCCAATATGTGTCACAAAAATAAAGCTCTGAATATGCTATCTGCCAAAGCAGGTAATTGGATATGCGCACCTCCCCTCCTGTACGGATAAGTAAGTCCGGGTCGGGCATAAAGCTCGTCTGCATGTGGACAGAAACAGTGTTTTCGTCGATGTCGTTGACATCAAGCTTTCCCGTTGCAGCCTCCGCAGCAATTTCTTTCACTGCATTGGTAATTTCCCATTTTGACGAATAGCTTAAAGCCACGACCATTGTCATTGCCGTATTGGCCTTGGTGTGTTCCATCGTCTCATGCAACTTCGCCTGCACCTCAACCGGAAGCCTTCCGATATCGCCGATAACGCGGAAGCGGACGTTGTTCTTCATGAAAATCTCATCCTCAAGAGACGTGAGGACAAGCCCCATCAATGCCGCCACCTCGTCAGCCGGGCGGTTCCAGTTCTCGGTAGAGAACGTATATAAAGTAAGGTATTCAACCCCCAGGCGTGTACATTCCGACGTTATCCTACGCACCGACTCCACCCCTGCCTGATGACCGTAGCTACGCTCTTTGCCGCGTTCTGTCGCCCAACGGCCGTTGCCATCCATGATGATGGCTATATGGCGCGGTATGCGCTCCATGTCTATGTTCGTTTCAGTCATCCTTGTTGCATATTTTACATTTTGGCATGAAACTGTAAGTCAGCGTAAGCTTCAACATCGAATAGCTGTCGGTATTCTTGAATATGCCCGTACTCTCTATCCCGTAAGGGTCTTCAATGCCGTCCAGCTTGTCGCTCAACGAAAAGTGCATGGCCCATTCCAGGCCAAGGTTCAGCCTCTTGCCGAGTTTGTATTTCACACCAGCGCCTATCGGAACATTGGCAGTAAAGGCGCTGCCTGCGTCAGTATCTGCATAAGTCGCGCCTATACCCATGAACACGAAAGGAGTAAGACGTTTGGCTCCCCTGTATTCACGCCCTGTGCCGTAAGGCCAGAAATTATACTCAAACGTGAGTCCGACATCCACCAGCGTATTGTCGAACTCTATCGGATTGTCATGCAAATCCGGATACCATGTCTTCACATCCGCCGAACTTCCCTTGAGCTTACCATAAGACAAATCAAGCTTCAGCCCCATATACGGATTGAACACACGCCTTACTATCAACGACGCCGAAGGCTGCATATTCTTGACGATACTGCCGTTGAAGTCGCCTTGGTAGCTCACAACACCCGCTCCAACGCCTATTTCCATCTTATATTCATACTCGTCTTGCGCATGGGCAGCAAACGTCACGAGCAATGAAAAGGCGGCAAGCAGGACTTTCTTCATCTGTTACGTAAATAGTAAACCATTCATTCGGTGAACGATGTCTGAGCATTCTCCCACGCAAGCTTGTTGAGCCTGCCGCGCCAAACCTTACCCGTACCACCGCATATTATCCATAAATAGTTGTCTTCGTCAGCAACCATAGAGAACACATCCTTGTCGCCGTTTGTGAAGTTTTCAGGCAAATACAGCTCGCCATTTGTGTGCCAGGTTATGCCGCTGTCTTCGCTGATGTAGAAATTGGAGAACGCCTCGGCACTGCTTGTACCAAGTCCGCGGCCGCCCAAGGCAACAAGCTTGCCCCCGTAAACGACCACACACAAGTCTGACAACCGTGGAAGGCGGTACCCGTTGTCCTCGCTGAAGTTCGTCCATGAATGTCGGCGTGAGCCTTCCGAATATTCTTCAATCTTGCCCCACACTACCGCAACGGAATCTTCAGCGTACTCGCTGTTGTCCAAATCCGGATTTCCGGCGACTATTATCCTCTCCGAACTTGCATCTGTTGCAAGCGCCATGCTGCCATAACTTACATTGTCAGCAGGCATCATCGACAAGTCGCCCACAACATTGTCTGCCGCCCATGTAGTTCCGTCGTCTTCAGACATCACTACTCTTCCGTCACCGGCAAAAGCATACAGGTTTTGTTTGCTTGCCGCAATAAGCTGCCTCAAGGCCGCCGCACCCATGGTTTCCCATGTCTCGCCGTCAGCCGAGCGCAACACATTGCCGCCTGAAAGCGTATAAACGTAGCCGTCCTTCGCAACAGCGCTCTTGTATGCGTCGGCATCAAGTGCTATGTTAGTGTCCAACTCGCGCCACGCAAGGCTGCCGTCAGTACTTGTCGAATATACCGACGTTCCGGACTGGCTTGTTCCGAATACCAGAAGCTTGCCGCCGAAAGCAACAGCTTTCATGCCTGACATTGCTGTAAACGCCTGGTTGTCGCCCATATCGTGCCAGTTTATCGAGTCCGGATATTCCTTGTGCACATTCACTTTCACGTTATAAGCGCGGTATGCGCTGCCGTCATTTGAGTAAACGCGGAACTCGCGCGGCTCGGTAAAGTCTATCGAGTCAGAACTGCTGAAAAAAGCCAGCGAGTCTTCGCCCTCGCTATTCTTATAAGCTATCAGCACAACACCGGAGTTCTTGCTGGTTACGTTGCAAATAACGTGAGCCGCGTCGGTTCCTGCCGGCAACGAATCGGGGTTGTATATTTCTTTTTGCAGCTGGTCTATATAGAAATCATACGAACTACAGTCCACATCCGCGACATAAGAACTGTCCGTGCCGTCGGAAGCCTCCGTCACCATCGTGCGTTTCAGGGTTCCAAGCGAAAACGATGTTATTGCCGTGTCTCCGTAATAAACCACATCGCTATAGCTATCGTCTCCCAAGCATGAGACCGTAAGGAGCATTACTGAAAACAACACGACGAAAGGCCGGATAATCCTTTTCATTCTTTCTCTCATATTTGATTTTAGCTGCAAATTTAATCAGAATTCCTTAAATAGAACGCCTTTTACCTTCTTTATTATCTAAAATGGCAAGAAATTGGACTTTTTTATATACATAAAAGGATTTTTTAAAAGCTTTTTAAGCTCACCCGGCAGCCTGTCCGCATTTTGCAAAATGCGTGGAGCCTAACTCCCGTTAACGCCCATAACTACTTTACATTTTGCGGATAGCCGTCAACAAAAAGCCCCTGCTCCAAACAAGTCGGAGCAGGGGCATGTATTGGTTATAAGCACAACGGCTTATTAGAGTTTCGGTCCGGCAGCCACGAGAGCCTTGCCAGCCTCGTTGCTTTCATACTTCTTGAAGTTCTTGATGAAGCGTCCGGCCAAGTCTTTCGCCTTCTCTTCCCACTGTGCAGCGTCAGCGTAAGTGTCGCGCGGGTCGAGGATGTTCGGGTCAACGCCTTCGAGCTGTGTCGGAACAACGAAGTTGAAGTAAGGAATAGTCTTCGTCGGAGCAGCGTCGATTGAGTGGTTCAGGATGGCGTCGATGATGCCGCGAGTGTCGCGGATAGAGATACGCTTGCCTGTTCCGTTCCATCCGGTGTTCACCAAGTAAGCCTTTGCACCGCTCTTCTCCATCTTCTTTACAAGCTCCTCAGCATACTTTGTAGGATGCAGCTCGAGGAATGCCTGGCCGAAGCAAGCCGAGAATGTAGGAGTAGGCTCGGTGATGCCGCGCTCTGTTCCTGCCAGCTTGGCTGTGAAGCCAGAGAGGAAGTAGTACTTCGTCTGCTCGGGGTCGAGGATTGACACGGGAGGAAGTACGCCGAATGCGTCTGCAGAAAGGAAGATTACCTGCTTTGCAGCCGGTGCGTGGCTGATGGGCTTAACGATGTTGTTGATGTGGTAAATCGGGTAAGATACACGGGTGTTCTCCGTTGTGCTCTTGTCGTTGAAGTCGATTTTGCCGTTAGCGTCAACAGTTACGTTCTCCAGCAGGGCGTCACGCTTGATTGCGTTGTAGATGTCCGGCTCGCTCTCCTTGTCGAGGTTGATAACCTTTGCGTAGCAGCCGCCCTCGAAGTTGAACACGCCGTTGTCGTCCCATCCGTGCTCGTCATCTCCGATGAGGAGACGCTTCGGGTCAGTAGAAAGAGTTGTCTTACCTGTACCAGACAGACCGAAGAAGATAGCTGTGTTCTCGCCGTTCATGTCGCAGTTTGCAGAGCAGTGCATAGAAGCGATGCCCTTAAGCGGCAAAAAGTAGTTCATCATTGAGAACATACCCTTCTTCATCTCGCCGCCGTACCATGTGTTGATGATAACCTGCTCCTTAGAAGTTACGTTGAACACAACTGCAGTCTCAGAGTTGAAGCCGAGTTCCTTCCAGTTCTCAACCTTTGCCTTTGATGCGTTGTAAACAACGAAGTCAGGCTCGAAGTCAGCCAGTTCCTCCTCTGTCGGGCGGATAAACATGTTCTTAACGAAGTGAGCCTGCCAAGCAACCTCCATGATGAAGCGCACTGCCATGCGGGTGTCCTTGTTTGCACCGCAGAAGCCGTCAATAACATAAAGCTTCTTACCTGAAAGTTCCTTCTGTGCTATTTCCTTTACGGCAGCCCAAGCCTCCTGTGAAGCGGGCTTGTTGTCGTTCTTATATTCGTCGGTAGTCCACCATACGGTGTCCTTTGAAGTCTCGTCCATCACGATGAACTTGTCCTTAGGCGAACGTCCGGTGTAAACGCCGGTCATCACGTTAACCGCGCCAAGTTCTGTCACCTGGCCCTTGTCATAACCTGTAAGGCCTTCTTTTGTTTCCTCTTCAAACAATACCTCGTAAGACGGATTGTGAAGTATCTCCTTCACGTCTTTGATACCGTACTTGCTTAAATCTAAATTTGCCATTTTAATGAAGTATTAAAAAGTGATTTATCCGTATTCCTGCATGGTCTCTCAAACCGTGTGCAAAGGTACTACTTTTTAATATAACGGCAAACGACAACATGTGTAAAAAAGCCAATCATCAGTCGTTTTTAGGTTAAAGTATTGAAAATTTAAACTCCCCGAAGTACTTTTGCAACTTTCACTTTGCAAAAAACAGGAGATGTCTCTCTTTACAAAATTGCCTTAAACAAAAATTCCCCGTTGGCAGAATTAAATCAGAGTTTATTTAACTCTGCCTATGGAACATAATTACAGATTAAGACAATAACCTAATGTAAAGATTATATTAGAATTTCTGACACTACTACCGACATATTTATAGACCTTTCTTAGCCCGACGTTGTACCGTCCCTCAAATACAAAATGCTTGTATTCATAAGACACGCCAATGGGAATACTTAAGTCAAACCGTTCAAAAAGCGACGTTGAAGTGCTTTCAACACGCTCCGAACGGCTTTCGTCAAATACCCATCCGTCACCATCGTTGTTATAATATTCATTGGTGTTTGACGTCCTTCCTTTAACCAACCAGCCAAACTGTACACCTGCTTTCAATTGAAAGCTCGACCTTCCTATATACATCGACAACAACAATGGAAGTTTAAGATAATGCAAATCGGAAGACATGTCTTTCACGACCCACCGTTCTGTTTCAGTCTCCATGGTTGTATCTGAATACTTTGAGCCTTCAAGACTGTACAACAAGCCGCTTATAATTCCGAATGTAGGACTAAACTGATACTGCGCTTCCAAGCCCAATACACAGCCAAACTTGTATTTAGGATTTGAGCTTAGCCCCGTCGCCTCATCTATGATTATATCGCCTGTCAACTTAGACAAATTGACACCTAAGCGTGGATACAGAGCTACAGTGCCTGGTTCTTGCCGGGCAAAAGACATTGCAGACAAGCCAACAACAACTAATGTCAGCACAATTCTTTTCACTAAAGAGCCATACATACCTAAAAAGTCCTTTTATTTAGTTAGGCAAAGATAGGATATTTGGTGTTCCGAACCAAATTTCATCACAAAAAATAAAAAACTTCAAGTCTTTACAATTATTCCCGGAAAAGCCTTGGAACAAAGACAAAAACATCTGTTTCACCGATAAACGCTTGCAATATATGCTACTTTGCACTAACTTTGCAGACAGAAACAATATGCAACAGACATGCAGATTATCGACCTTAGCAACGAAAACTCCATCATCGGGCAGTACATGGCCGAGATGAGGGACAAGAACTACCAGCAGAACCGCCTGCTGTTCCGCAACAACATCACGCGAGTAGGAGAAATGATGGCCTACGAAATCAGCAAGACTCTCACTTATGAACCGCGCGACGTGCAGACGCCTCTCGGCGTTTCAACCGTCAACGTGCCTGCCGACAAGGTGATACTTGCCACCATCTTCCGCGCCGGACTGCCCTTCCACAACGGCTTCCTCAACGTATTCGACCATGCAGGCAACGCCTTCGTGAGCGCATACCGCGAATACACTAACAACGAGCACACGCAGGTGGGCATACACGTGGAATACCTCGCCACGCCAAGCGTAGAGGGAAAGACGCTCATCATAGCCGACCCGATGCTGGCAACAGGCGGCTCGATGGAGCTTGGCTACAAGGCTTTCCTCACCAAGGGCACGCCCAAGCGCATACACGTGGCCTGCGTCATAGCGTCGCCCGAGGGCATAGAGCACGTCAAAAACACGTTCCCCGACGACAAAACCACCGTTTGGTGCGCCGCAATAGACCCCGGAATGAACGAGCACAAGTACATTGTGCCGGGCTTCGGCGACGCCGGCGACCTGTGCTATGGAGACAAAGTATAAGTTAGGGAGTGAAGAGTGAAGAATTAGCTGCCAAATGCCGGCTGCAAATCAACACGGACTTAAAAAACGTAAGTTCAGTATATGGTCAATACCTCCACATGTCCGTGCGGATTTGCAATCCGCACCTATAACTATTGTAATGGCGGATTTACAATCCGCCGCCAATGTTTAAGCCTGTTTTGTACGGGATTACAAATCCCGGTTGCACCTTACGCGGATTGCAAATCCGCGCGGACGGTGAACAGGTAATCAAGCCCCTCCCTTCGGGAGGGCTGGGGTGGGTCTGTTCTTAATTAAGAATGAAAAATTAAAAAATGGATAATTATGATTACCTTTGAGGCTGCCTATTAGCAAAGGTAATCATAATTATCCATCATCCATTCTCAACTCTCAATTCAAAAGGTCACCTTTTGCAATGTAAAAGGTGACCTTTTGCAACGCGAAAGGCCGCATTTCGCAATGCAAAACACGGCCTTTTACAAACAGTTGATTATCAAAGCGTTGCGTAGCTGTACGCCAACGGCTGCGCCAAATCACTTGTCGTCCCAGTTATCCGTTCTAAACGAGGACGCCGGCAGACCTGCATAGTTGAACAGGTTGCAGTCGGTATAGTCTTTGAAACAGAACCTTACGGCCACAGGCTGCGCAACCTCGTCGCTCCAAACGATGACTTTCTTCGGGTCGTTGCTTATCCTCGCCTTCGCCGGATGGAACACCCTGTCGGCACCGGCAATCTCGAAGCCGCGTATGTCTTGCCTGTAAGACGTTACTCCGCGGCCGGTGCTCTTGAACGTGACGGTGGCCTCCTTGCCTTCTATTTTCATTTCCTGGAACATCGGCCCGGTAACGGGAAAGCCCTTCATGCCGTATGTCAGCCCCAACGCAAGGTATGCGAAGCGGTCGCCCACCTCTTCTTTCTTCATCGGGTGGATGGTGTTCGGATAGCCCACGTCGGTCAATATTGCCATGCCGGAGTTTGGAATCAGGTCAAGACACTTCGTCTGCGCCTCGCGCAGGTATGCCGAGTTATTGCCCTTTCCCTCGCCCCTGCCATAATTATATGGTGCTATCTGGGCATAGTAGAACGGGAACTCGCCCTGTCCCCACTTCTGTCTCCAGTCGGCAACCATGGCCGGCAGCAGCCGGGTGTACAGGTCGGGATAGTCAACATTGGCCTCGCCCTGATACCAAAGGCAGCCGCGTATGCCGTAACCTACGACAGGCGCAAGCATGCCGTTGTACAGGATGTACTCGTTCTGCACCTCCTCGATGTCCTTGAACGGCGCCACGCCCTCGGCGCTCATCCACGCCTCGACGCGCGAACCGCCGTAAGCCGTGTGTATGATGCCCACCGGCACGCCCAGCACTTGCCTGATTTTGCGCGCAAAGTAATAGCCTGCCGCCGTGAAGTGGGGCGTGTTTTCAGACGATGCGGCCTTCCATTCGCCGGTGCATTCGGCCAGCGGTTTCGAGTCCATTTTTTGCCCTACGGTGAACATGCGGATGTTGTCGTCGGTCGAAGTAACCACCGCGTCGAGCGCGCCTATTACCGGGTCGTTGTAGCTTCCGTCGATTGTCATGTTCATGTTCGACAGCCCGGAGCACACCCAAACCTCGCCTATCAGCACGTTGTTTATGGTTACCGTCTCGCCGTCGCTTATCCCGATGCTGTACGGACCGCCGTAACGCGGAGTCTCCACCATGGCCTTCCACTTGCCGTCAGAGCCTATGGCGGCGGTGTATTCCTCGCCGTTCCACGACGTCTTTACCGTTACCTGTCCTTGTTTTCTGTCGCTTTCGCCCCATACGGGGACTGTTCCGAGCTGCTGCATCACCATTCCGTCAGAGAATATCGCAGGCAGCTTGACCTTCGCCGAAGCGTCGCCGCAAGTGCCTGCGAAGCAAAGCAGGCACGCGGCGGCTAAAAAAGAAGAGATTTTCATGGTTGTTGATATGTTCGGTTTTTTATTCAAGAAGTTAGAGAAGTCATAGGAGTTAAAGAAGTTACAGCCAATAGCTTTAAGCCTGCCAGCAAGGCATTTGGCTTTAACTTCTCAGCAAGCGAAGCGCAGAGAATACTTACACAACATGAATTTGATACAAGAAAAATCCTCCTTTTTTAAAAAAGGACTTATAGAGTTTTGCATTTCAAAAAGTCGGTTGGTATCTGTCATTCCGCGCTTCGACGCGGAATCCAGTGATAGCAGCCAGACTTTTCTTTTGCTTTTAGTACTGGATTCCGCGTCGAAGCGCGGAATGACAGATACCAACTGACCGCTTGAAGTAGGATTACTACCACATTCCCTTATACAGGATTCACGTTTCATAACGCTTTTAACTTCCACAATCATTTTCCTTTTTAATTTACTCCATACATATAGAAGCTACTTCCCGGCCTCCGCCATGTTCCTTGCCGGCATGTCGAGGCTCAGCGGAGCCTCCCTGCGCAGCATGCGCGCGGCCTCGCCCGTGAGCCAAAGGTAATGGTCGGAGGGCTTGCCGTCCATGTCGATGAACTTGGCCTTGTCGCTTACCGGAGGGTTGTCGGTACACTTGAAGATGGCCGTGCCCTCGTCAATCTCGTCGAACATGGCAACGTATATCATCTCCGCGCCTGCAAGCATGGCCGTTGACAGCTGCTGCCAGTAGAAGCGTCCGCCTTGCCGTGGGATGCTGCCCACGGGCTTAACGTCGTCCGGGAACTCCCTCTTGCTTAGGTTGTGCCAGCTGAAACCGGGAGTTACCGCCGGTACGTAGGCCACTCCGTTGTCATTGTACCAGCGCAGGTCGCCTATTATAATGTCGCGGTAGCGGTTCATGTCGTTGTGCAACAGCGGCGAGAAACGCTGTATGGTCCACGGCAACACGAGGTCGGCCTGCTTTATAAGCGTGTGCAGGTAAGGGTCGTGTACGCAGTCGGCTTCAAGCGTGCGCCAGAACGTCGGCACGCCGAGCATCACCGCGCAGCCGCCATATTCGGGGTCGTTCTTCAGGAAATCGATGAGCCTTTCCAAGCCGATGTTGCGTATGTTGTACGGCCTGTCGGGAAAACCCACGCCCCATATCGCCACCACGGGCTTGCCGTTGTGGTGCAGGTAGGTGTTGCGTCCCTCGGGGTTTGTCACGTGCATCTCGTCTACAAGGCGTTTCCAGTCGGCTATGACAGACGAGCAGTCCTCGCCGTTGCCTTTCAGTCCCGACAGGTCATACATAACGGCGATGGCCCTGTCATACTTCTGTGCGGCATCAAGCGCATAGCCGAGTATCTTGTCCGGCGCGCCGCCTTTGCTTTCGGGACGTGTATAATCGAAGAAACGCTGCATGAAAACACCGTCAAGTCCGTATTCGGCCATCCACTTGAAGTGCAGGTCTACGGTTGACTTGTCGGCCGAGCTGAACACTCGCGCCGGGCTGCCGTCGGCGTGTTTGAACGTCGTCTCGTAAGTCTTTTCATACTCGCTCACGTCCGGCCACGCGTCAACGGTGCAGTGGTCTTCGTCAAAATCCTTGCCCACGCCGTAGTGACCGAAGCCTTGCCCCGTGCCGTCTTGCGGTCCGCGGAACCACCCTTGGTAACCGGCCATAATCAGTCCCTTGTATTCAGGGTATGAAGTCTGCTGCGCGTGCTTCGTGGCTGCCTGCGAACTGATGCCCACCGAGAGGCATACCGCCGCAATAATAGTCTTTATCCTCATTGTCATGTAATATTGCTTGCTTATTGTTTTTCATGAAACGCCGCAATTGCCTGCGGTTTACGGAGCACAAAGGTACGGCCCGACGATAAAAAACCGCTAAAATAACGGATAACCGACGATTAAAAATCAATTAAATTGACACCGCCCGTGAAATTAACCGTTTTAATCTGTTTCACGGCGGAATGGCAGCGAGGAAGAACCGACCACAGCCTTAACCAAGACCCACCCCAGCCCTCCCGAAGGGAGGGAGCTTGATTAGCTGTATTCCGTCGATGCCGATTTGCTATCCGCGCATGGCTGAATGGGAAAAAGGTAATCAAACTCCCTCCCTTCGGGAGGGCTGGGGTGGGTGTTTGTTAGGGCTGGGGGGGGTGTTTAATTGATGGTCTTTTGCCTTCCAAAAGGCCACCTTTTACACGCTAAAAGGCCGTCTTTCGCAATGCAAAAGACGGCCTTTTGTAAGTCGTTGAAAATCAATATAATTGAGAATGGAGAGTTGAGGATTGAGAATTATGATTACTTTTGCCAATTATCAGCTTTCAAGTGTAATCACAATTCTCCATCCTCAACTCTCCATTCTCAATTAGAACCTTCGTGTATGAGCCTCAACAGATGCTCCACGGCTTCCTCTTCGGGGATGTTTTTCTCCACGCACTGCTTGCCCTTGTACAGCGAAATGCGGCCACGGCCTGCGCCTACGTAACCGTAGTCGGCGTCGGCCATCTCGCCCGGTCCGTTGACAATGCAGCCCATGATGCCTATTTTCAGTCCCTTCAAGTCCTTCGTTGCCTCCTTGATGCGCGCAATGGTGGAACGCAGGTCGTACAGTGTGCGGCCGCAACCGGGGCAGCTTATGTATTCGGTCTTCGACGTTCGCAGACGCGCCGCCTGAAGTATGCCGAAGGCTGTAGCCGTGATGTCGTTGGGCGCAAGCGTGCCGTCGTTCATCAGCCAGAGGCCGTCGGTAAGTCCGTCGAACATCAGCGCGCCCATGTCGGCTGCCGCCTCAAGCTGGAAGTCGCCCTTCTCCGCCTGCGAATGGCGGTACATCTGGCAGAAGACGACGGGGTTCGTCACACCGGCGGACATCATCTCATGCAACAGCGCACGCTGTTCGCCGAGGCGGTTCTGGTGGTTCGACATGCTGACAACCACCACTTCAGGGTGCGCCTTGAGGCAAGGTATGTACTCGTCGGCGGCGACGCCGTAAGGCAGTACAAGGAACTTGACGTCTGCCTTGACCTGCGCTATCAGCGGCACGGCGTTGTATGGGAAGATGGGATATACGTCCTTGGTGTCGTCGAGCGCGGCGTACACGCCGAAATCAACGATGTAACGCTGTCCCTCAACGCGCTTCTCTGGCAGCTGCTGGCCGGTGTACACATAGTCGGGCACGATGTCGCCGCCTGCGTTCAGACGCGAGGGGTCGCCACCTTCAAGCATCGAGGCTATCACCACGGGCACGTTTCCTCCGCCGATGTTGCCCACCGGGACAGTATTCCGCCGTTCGGGGCGCAGCCAGTCGAAGCCCGGAGCCTCGCTGCCGGGTATCGGCGTGTGTCCGGCGCGGCGCGTGATGTAGTCAACAAGGTGGCGCGCAACGGGTATTTCTTCCTCCGGTTCCTCGCTAAGCGACACGCGCACGGTGTCGCCTATGCCGTCGGCCAACAGTGCGCCGATGCCCACCGCACTCTTTATCCGGCCGTCTTCACCCTCTCCGGCCTCGGTCACTCCGAGGTGAAGAGGATAGCTCATGCCCTCGCGTTCCATCTCGCTTACGAGCAGACGGACGGAGCGAACCATCACGACTGTATTGCTGGCCTTGATTGAAATGACAACGTCGTCAAACCGTTCGCGCCTGCAAATGCGCAGAAACTCCATGCAGCTCTCCACTATTCCTTCGGGAGTGTCGCCGTAACGCGACATGATGCGGTCGGACAGCGAGCCGTGGTTGACGCCTATGCGCAGGGCGGTGTGGTTCTCTTTGCATATATTCAGCAGAGGAACGAAGCGTTCCTCGATTTTCTTCAGCTCTGCGGCATACTCCTCGTCGGTGTATTCCAGATGCTTGAACGTGCGCGCCGGGTCAACGTAGTTGCCGGGGTTTATGCGCACCTTCTCGGCATACAGCGCGGCCACTTCGGCCACGTGGGGGTTGAAGTGGACGTCGGCCACGAGCGGAGTCATGTACCCGTCGGCCCTCAGACGCGCGTTGATGTTCTTCAGGTTCTCGGCTTCGCGCACGCCCTGTGTCGTCAGGCGCACGTATTCACCGCCTGCCTTGATTATCCTTTCAGCCTGAGCCACGCTCGCCTCGGTGTCAACGGTCGGCGTTGTAGTCATCGACTGTATGCGGATAGGCCACTCGCCGCCCATCGGCGTGCCGCCAACCTGAACCTCGGAAGCCGCGCGGCGGCGGTAGTTGAATAAGTCAACCATATTGAATGAATAATGAAAAAAATGAATAATGAATAATCATCTTGAATGAAAAATGAATAATGAACAATGAAAAAGCTGCAAATCCACAGGCTTATTATTCATTGTTCATTATTCATTTTTCATTCAATCAGTTGGTTTTATACTCATACTTGACCTCTGCCAGTTCCTTGTTGGCCTTCTCTATTTTAGCCCCAAGGCCGGCCTTATAGTCGGCAAGGCGCGCCGCTATGCCGTCGTCGGCAAGGGCAAGCATCTCCGTTGCCAGTATGGCTGCGTTCATTGCGCCGTTCACTCCGACAGTAGCCACGGGTATTCCGGGGGGCATCTGTATGATGCTAAGCATCGCGTCAAGGCCGTCGAGCATGCCTTTGATGGGCACTCCGATGACCGGCAGCGTGGTCGATGCGGCTATAACGCCCGGCAGTGCGGCAGCCATGCCCGCCCCGGCGATGATTACTTTTATGCCGCGCGACTTGGCCTGCTTGGCAAACTGCTCCACAGCGTCGGGTGTGCGGTGAGCGGAAAGGGCGTTGACCTCGAACGGAATGTGCATGTCGTCCAAGAACTTGCAGGCTTTTTCCATTACGGGCAGGTCGCTTGTGCTGCCCATGATAATGCTAACTAATGGTGTCATAATATATTGTTTTTAGATTATTGCAGCTGTCAGAGCACCAACACGGACACGAAGGCGCACGCAACGCCGACGAGGAAGCCGAGCGTTATCTCGTGAAGTGAATGCTGGCGCAGGAGCATGCGGCTTGTTCCCACCAGTCCGGCGAGTATAAACACGACGCAGAGCCACCACACCGGATTGAACCCCAAGATGGCGGCGAAGGCCATAAGCGCCCCTGCCACGCCGCCGATTGCGGCCATGTGGGTTGACACCTTTATAAAAAGGTTGACGATGGCGCACACCACCTGTATCACCAAGGCCGCCATAAGGATGCTGCCCATGAAGTGAGGCACGTGGACGTAGGCCATGATGTAGTAACACAACAGGTAAGAAACGATGGAGATGACATACGGTATTACGCGGCGTTCCTTGCTCGCAACCATGAAAGGAGGCCAGCCCTGGTAACGCCGGTAAAGGCGTATGAGCAGTGACGGCAGTGCTATTGTGAACACCCAGAACGTCACTACAAGGAACAGCTTGTACACCCACGGCAACAAGCTGAGGTATGTCATTGTAAGAAGTACGGCCAACCCCACAAGCGGAAGGTAAAATGGGGTGAAGATTACGCTAAGAGCCTTGGCCGCAAAGATTATATGCTTTTCTCTCATCTTTTCCTAAGCCGGGCAACGGGAATGCCCATCTGTTCACGGTATTTGGCGATGGTGCGCCTCGCCACGGGGTAACCTGCCTCGGCCATCATGCCTTTTATTGCGTCGTCGCTCAACGGAGCGGACTTGTCTTCCTTGTCGATTATGTCTTTCAGGGCGGCCTTCACGCGGCGCGTTGACATCTCTTCGCCGCCTTCGGTCTTTACGCTGTCGCTGAAGAAGTGGCGCAGGCGGAACGTGCCCCACCGCGTCTGGGCGTACTTCATGTTGCTTACGCGCGACACGGTAGATATGTCAAGCCCGGCGCGTTCGGCCACATCCTTGAGTATCATGGGCTTAAGGTCGCTCTCATCACCGTCCTGGAAGTAGCGTTTCTGGATGTCGATGATGGCCTTCATCGTGACGTACAGCGTGTGGCGGCGCTGCTTCACGGCGTCTATGAAACCGCGTGCGCGCTCCACTTTCTCCTTCGCATAGAGCAAGGCTTCTTTCTCGCGGCGGCCCATGTTGCGCTTATTCTGCTGGTATTCCTTCACCATATCGGCGAACGACGGCGACACATACAGTTCGGGCACGTTGCCTCCGTTGATTGTGAAGGTCACCGTCCCGTCGTCGGCGGTGTCAACTATGAAGTCGGGGGTTATCTGCCGCGCACCCATTCCCTCGGTCTCGCCGAGTGCGGAGCCGGGCTTCGGGTTGAGCTTCAGCAGTTCGGCGTGTACTGCCGAGGCAGTGTCGGCGTCGAAGCCGAGCTGCGCCGAAATCTTGTCCCACCGCTTGTTCATGAACTCGTCATAGCATCTGGAGATTACGCTCTCCATCTTCTGCCGCATCGGAGAGTCCGGCCTGCGCCCGATTTGCAGCAGCAGGCACTCGCGCAGGCTGCGTGCGCCCACTCCGGCAGGGTCGAACGTCTGCAACGTATGCAGCACATCCTCTATCTCATGCTCGTCGGCGTCAATGCCATGATACACCGCCAGCTCGTCGCTCAGCGTGCCGGCATCCTTGCGGAGCAGTCCGTCGTCGTCCAAAGAGCCTATGAGGTATTCCATGATTTCGCGCTGCCTTGGGGTAAGCTCGACGTCAACCATCTGCTCTTTCAGCCTGTCATAGAACGACACGGTGTCGCCGTAGGTCATCTCCTCATAGTCGGCCGTCTGCCTGTCGGCGGCCTGCTGCACGGTGGGTTCAGGCATCTCGTCGTCCATGCCGAAGCCCGACAGAGCCTCGTCAAGGGCCGACTCGCGCTCCTCACGCTCCTTCTCGGCATCGAAGTCGCCACTGTCGTCAGCCTCTCCGCCGCCGTCTTCCACGCCGTCATGCACGTTGTCGGCATCCGGCTCGCGGCTTTCGAGAGCAGGGTTGTCGTCAAGTTCGGCAGTGACGTTCTGCTCAAACTCGGTCAAAGGCATCTCCAGCAGCTTCACCACGAGCATCTGCTGCTGGGTAAGCCGCTGCACCTGTACCTGCTTCTGCACCTGCGCCTGTATGAGTTTCTGTACCATAACGGTGCAAAATTAATATTTTTCCATGAATGGCGGACAAGGAATAATGAATATTTTTACGGCGGCCGGACATAAAAGCCGATACTTGACGGCCACGCATACGGCGCAGGCACGGAAAAGCACACGCCCTTCATCTACGGTTTGAGCCGAACGGCACGGCTGCCGCCTGCCGCACCCGTCAAGACCGGCCGGTGCCAAGCCGTAACCGCCTGACTGCCAGCACACTTGCGAAAGGGCACCTTTTACACTGCAAAAGGTGCCCTTTCGGCGTGCAAAAGACGGCCTTTTGCACGCCAATTTACCGTGTCTTGAATTGACAGTTGATAATTGCGGACGGACTATTAAGATTTGCCGTGCCGGCAGACTGTCTTTATACAGACGAACGGGAAACATAATCTTGCATGTAAAAAAACATGAAAATATCGTTAAAATCCGCCCCTCTTGGTGCATGTTTTTGCATGTCCGCACATTATCTTTAATAGACAAAAACAGTCTGACTGTCGTGAAAAATCACGCAAACAGCGTTTTCATACAATACGTATGGACATGATGCTGCTTTAAGACTACACGCTGATTGACAATAAACGGGAAAGAAGCATGGGACGGAAAGAGAACTACGACACAACTGACGAATCGGAAGTGTTTAAGTATAAAAACTTTGCGGCGACAAGGAGGCGCAAGGAAGCGGCTGCGATAATGACCGCTATAATGTATATCGCCGCAGCCATCGTGGTGCTTGCATGTATCTTCGCCTACGTGTTCGACAAGGTTTAAACCTGAGCTGCGCGCGCCAACGCAGCGTGCCCACACGCCGCCTGACATATAAAACGGACGGTCCCGCAGGCTGCAAGGCCTGCGGGACCGCAATTAAACTAAACCTATTGAAGACGGCAAGGCTGCGCCGCAACAGCGCGCCAGCCATTATCTATGGCTCCCGAAGGAGTCAGTCCTCAACAGAGAAATCATCCTTACCTACTCCGCAAAGCGGGCATACCCAATCCTCGGGCAGGTCCTCAAACGCCGTTCCGGGAGCTATGCCGTTGTCGGGGTCTCCTACTTCAGGGTCATATACATACCCACAAGTCTCACAAACATACTTCTTCATAATCCTTTTCGTTTTAATTAGTTATTCATATAGACAAAAGCCTTCGTCATAAATGCCGTCTGCGGCGCAGCACCTCCTCAACCTTTGCCGCTATATCGCCGGGCGGTATGCTCTTCATGCACAGCATGTCACCGCGCAGGCAGGCCTTTTTCCCTGATATGCTGCACGGCCTGCAAGGCATGTCGGCCTGCACCACATCGGCCAAATCCTGCCCCCAGCCGAGCTGTCCGGCGTTAGGATGCGTCGCACCCCATACGCTCACGACGGGCGCTCCGGCAATGGAAGCCATCTGCATGTTGGCCCCGTCCATTGAAACCATCACGTCGAGATGGCTCATAAGGATAAGTTCAAGACCGATGCCGCCCAACTTTGCCGTGGCGTTCACGCAGCGGTCGAACTTCGTGCTGAACTCGTTGAGCACGGCGGTCTCGGCCCCTCCTCCCCCGAACAGGAACAGGCGGCAGCCCGGATGGCGCGCCGTTATGTCCCTCAAGGCCTTCTCCATCAGTTCAAGCGGATATGCCTTGGCCGGATATGCGGCCAAAGGGGCAACGCCTATCCACACCTCGCCGTCGGCCTTCGGCGTATTGAAACCGTCAGGCAGTCGGCTCATGTCACCGCCTCCGGAAGGGAAAAGCGAGGTGAAGTCAAGCTTCACGGGGTATCCGAGGCGTGCAAACACGTCGGCATAACAGTCGAACGTAGACGGAATACGCACCATACGCTTGTCTGTCTGACTGATGAGCAACTTGCGCAAAGGGCGGTGCTTGTCGATATGTTCAACGCGGAAGCGGTCGATATTGAAGCGCATCCGCAGGTAGTCCGAACGCAACACGCTGTGCAGGTCGGCTATGGCGGTAAAGTTCTTCGCCGTAAGCCTACGGTAAAGGGCGTTCAATCCCTTGACCCCGTAATACTCGTTTTTCAGGTCGGCCTCCATGAAGCCCACGTTCTGCGGCATGTATTCAAAGAACGGCCGGGCGTAAGGACGGCTCAACATGGTTATCCTCACGTCGGGATACTGCCGCGCCAGCGAGTCTACCACGGGAACTGTCATCGCCACGTCGCCCAGGGCTGAAAACCTCATTATAAGTATGTGTTCTGTCCTCATCTGTCCTTCCAGGCGTTAATATGCGTGGGTTATGGAATGATTGACGCACATCCTTACATGGCGGCGCTGTGCGGCGTCCCCGCCGCGGTATGATATGGTGTTACGATTGTCAGTAGATGCCATCGCCTTAATTTAGTCTTTAAGATTCAACAAGACGGTCATTTAATTTGGCAAAGATAGCGATTTATTTCCATTCCGCCAACCAATAAGCGACATTTTTAGTATTTTTGCAAGGACGAGCAACATGTTTCACGCAAATATGATTATCGGGCCATTGGCTCATAAGGCATAAATCCTTAACTCACACGATAAAACTTACGACAATGAAAATAGTCATAGACGACAAGATTCCGTACATACGCGAGGCAATAAGCAGCCTCACCGACGACGCGGTCTACCTGAAAGGCGCGGCAATACGCCCCGAAGACGTGCGCGATGCCGACGCGCTCATCGTGCGGACGCGCACCCGGTGCGACGAGCGCCTGCTCAAAAGTAGCGGCGTCAGGTTCGTCGCCACGGCGACAATCGGCTTCGACCACATAGACGCCGGCTACATGCAACGAGCCGGGATAGAATGGATGAGCTGTCCGGGGTGCAACGCCGCCTCCGTGGCGCAGTACGTAAGGTCGGTGCTACTGCTGCTGAAGCGCGACCGCGGCGCACGCCTCGACGGCATGACGATAGGCATAGTGGGCTGCGGCCACGTAGGGACGAAGGTCAAGGCCGCGGCCGAAGAATACGGGATGCGCGTTCTTGTGTGTGACCCTCCGCGGCAGGAGCGCGGCGACGCGGGCGCATTCGTCACGATGGCCGACATCATGCGCGAGGCCGACATCATAACATTTCATGTTCCCCTGACGAAAAGCGGGCCGCACCCTACGTTCCATCTGGCCGGCGCCGACTTCTTCAGCAACCTTGGCCGCAAGCCGCTCGTAATCAACACGAGCCGCGGCGGAGTGGTGGACAACAGCGCGCTGCTTGACGCCCTAATATATAATAAGGTGAAAGACGCCGTTATCGACACATGGGAGAACGAGCCTGAAATAGACCGGCGGCTGCTCCGCCGCGTATGGATTGCCACGCCCCACATCGCAGGCTACAGCGCCGACGGCAAGGCAAATGCCGACAATATGGTCATCGACGGACTCTGCCGCCACTTCGGCCTGCGCCGTCCGCCGCTCATCGTACCGCCACCGCTGCCGCCGACGTTCGTCCCTTCGACCGACGACGACACCCTCCGCCTGCAACTGTACAACCCGCTTGAAGACTGCGCGCGCCTGAAATCCGCGCCCGAAAGGTTCGAGGAACTGCGCGGCAACTACCCGTTGAGAAGGGAATGGTACATCTGATACCCACCACACAACACCCTACGGCCCACCCCAGCTAGAGGGACGACCCACCCCAACCAAAAGGATAACCCACCCCAACTAAAAGGACAACCCACCCCAACCCTCCCAAAGGGAGGGGGCTTGACATGCTTTTGCAGGGTGGTGTTATTGGCCTTATAAGGCTTATTCGGCCTATTAATCCTATCGTGAGATAGGTCTTATAAGGCCGATAAGCCTGATAAGGCCAATAACATTTTTGCTGTTGGCAATCAGCTAACGGCCTGGCGGGCAGCGGTAATCAAGCTCCCTCCCTTCGGGATGGATGGGGTGGGTTTTCAATAGATGGCTTTTTGCCTTGCAAAAGGCCATCAATTACAATGCAAAAGGCCGTCTTTTAGCAGCCAAAAGACGGCCTTTTGCTAACTTGCTGGCAATCAACAGGTTAACCTGTGCGCCTTATCGGCCGGATAAGCCTTATTTACTGATAGGCCAAATAGGGCGGATAAGCCAGATAAGGCCAATAACACCACCCTGCAAAAACATACCAAGCCCCATCCCTTCGGGAGGGTTAGGGTGGGTTATCCCTCTGGTTGGAGTGGGTTATCCCTTTGGTTGGGGTGGGTGTTCCTTCAGTTTAGGATGGGTGTAAGTTGCCACCCTTTCCCCCTTTCACCCCCTTATTGAGCCTTATTTTATTGCACACATAACCCCGATGTGTGCAAAAGAAAACACTTTTTTGTCAAAAATATTTGCACACTTAAATAAAAATTCGTTCCTTTGCAGCGATTTTTTGAGATTCGAATTTTATTATAAACTTTTTTAAAACATTACAATCATGTCAGAAATTGAATCTAAAGTAAAAGCTATCATTGTAGAGAAACTTGGTGTTGACGAGGCTGAAGTAAAGCCCGAAGCAAGCTTCACAAACGACCTCGGCGCAGACTCTCTCGACACAGTAGAGCTGATTATGGAATTCGAAAAGGAGTTCAACATCTCTATTCCTGACGACAAGGCAGAGACAATCGCTACCGTTGGCGACGCCATCAGCTACATTGAGGCTAACATGAAATAATAATTCCAGACTGCGATAAATGGAATTGAAAAGAGTAGTAGTAACAGGATTAGGCGCGGTTACACCTGTAGGCAACAATGTCGAAGAGACATGGAAGAACCTCATTGAGGGTGTAAGCGGCGCCGCTCCCATTACACAGTTCGACTGCTCCAAGTTCAAGACACAGTTCGCATGCGAAGTCAAGGGACTCAACGTAGGCGATTGGATTGACCGCAAGGAAGCCCGCAAGATGGACCGCTACACTCAGCTGGCCCTCGTCAGCGCGGCACAGGCCGTAAAGGACAGCGGCATGGACTTGGAAAAAGAGGACAAGAACCGCATCGGAGTTATCTTCGGCGTAGGCATCGGCGGTATAAAGACCTTCGAGGACGAAGTGTCTTACTATGCCCTGAACAAAGAGAACGGACCCAAGTTCAACCCGTTCTTCATCCCGAAGATGATTAGCGACATAGCTGCCGGCCAAATATCAATCCATTACGGTTTCCGCGGCCCCAACTATGCGACTACCTCCGCCTGCGCATCATCTACCAACGCTCTGGCCGATGCGTTCAACCTTATCCGCCTGGGTAAGGCCAACGCCATAGTCAGCGGCGGCGCCGAGGCGGCCGTTTGCGCCTGCGGCGTGGGCGGCTTCAACGCCATGCACGCCCTCTCTACACGCAACGACGAGCCTGCGAAGGCTTCGCGTCCGTTCAGCGCAAGCCGCGACGGCTTCGTGATAGCTGAAGGAGCAGGGTGTCTTATCCTCGAAGAATTGGAACACGCGAAGGCTCGCGGAGCCAAAATCTACGCCGAGATGGTGGGCGAAGGCGAAAGTGCCGACGCATACCACATCACCGCGTCGCACCCCGAAGGCCTCGGAGCGAAGCTCGTGATGAAGGCGGCTCTTGAGGACGCAGGCATGAAGCCTGAGGACATAGACTACATCAACGTCCACGGAACATCGACACCCGTTGGCGACATTTCAGAGGCCAAGGCCATAAAGGAAGTGTTCGGCGACGCAGCTTACAAGCTGAACATCAGCTCAACCAAGTCGATGACCGGCCACCTGCTCGGCGCAGCCGGTGCAGTAGAGGCCATGGCGAGCGTGCTGGCCGTGCAGAACGACATCGTTCCGCCGACAATCAACCACGACGAAGACGACAAGGACGAAGAGATAGACTATAACCTGAACTTCACTTTCAACAAGGCGCAGAAGCGCACCGTCCGTGCGGCGATGAGCAACACGTTCGGCTTCGGCGGACACAACGCCTGTGTTATCTTCAAGAAATATGTTGATTAATAACTTCATAGACAAGATAAAGCTCCCTTTCCGCAAGGAAAAGGAGCTTTATTGTTCTTTACGCAACATCATCGGATTTTACCCTCACGACATCAACTTCTACAAACAGGCGCTCATGCACCGCAGCATGGCCAAGCGCAACGCAAAGGGTAAACCCGTAAACAACGAACGCCTTGAGTTCCTTGGCGACGCAATACTCGACGCCATCGTGGGCGACATAGTGTTCCGTCACTTCGAAGGCAAGCGCGAAGGATTCCTTACCACGACAAGAAGCAAAATCGTACAGCGCGAGACGCTCAACCGCCTGGCACACGAAATAGGCATAGGCCAGCTCATAATATCCAACGGACACATGTCCTCTCATAACAGCTATATGGAAGGAAATGCGTTCGAAGCCCTCGTAGGGGCCATCTACCTGGACCGCGGCTACGGCGCGTGCATGCGCTTCATGCAGGAACGCATCCTGTCGCAGCTTATCAACCTCGACAAGGTGGCGTACAAGGAAGTGAACTTCAAGAGCAAGCTGATAGAGTGGTGCCAGAAGAACAAGGTAAAGCTCGACTTTGAACTTGTAGAGCAGAAACGCGACAACAACAACAGCCCGACATTCATCTACAAGGCGGTGATAGAGGGAATTGACGGCGGAGAAGGGCGCGGCTACTCCAAAAAGGAAAGCCAACAGACCGCCAGCAAGACCGCCCTGCAGAACCTAAGGCGCAAACCGCAGTTCATAGACGCCGTGTTCGCCGCGAAGACCGAGCGCACGAAGATGGAGGAAGAGCCGGTGGAGACAGTGCCTGACGTGGAAGCCAAGGAAGACTTCATAGTGCCGCAGACCGGCACAACGGACTCTGGCACGACGGCGGCGGAAACCGACATGGCGGAAAAGCCTGCCAAGGCAAATGCCGTAAAGAGAAAGAACGAAGCGGAGGTTGACGAGTTCGACCTGTCAGACATCAAAGCTTTCTCGGACAAGATGTCGAAAGAAGACATCGTGGCGGCAGCCGAAGCCGCCGCGTTCGCGGAATAAGACCCACCCCAACCAGAAGGAACACCCACCCCAACCCTCCCGAAGGGAGGGAGCTTAGTATGCTTTTGTCGGGTGAGGTTATTGGTCTTATCAGGCGTATCTGGCCTATTCATCTTATTGATTGATAGGGCTTATAAGGCCGATAAGGCGTATATGTTAACCGACTGATTGCCAACAAGTTACCAAAAGGCCGTCTTTTACCTTCTAAAAGACGGCCTTTTGCATTGTAATAGATGGCCTTTTGCAAGGCAAAAGGCCATCTATTGAAAACCCACCCAGCCCTCCCGAAGGGAGGAAGCTTGATTACCGCTGCCTGTCAGGCCATTAGCTGATTGCCAACAGTAAAAATGTTATTGGCCTTATAGGCCGAATAAGCCCTATAAGGCCAATAACACAAAGCAGCAAAAGCATACCAAGCTCCCTCCCTTTGGGAGGGTTGGGGTGGTGTCACATTATCCCATCCAATTCTCCGAAGCTGTCAATTATCCACTCGGCGCGCTCGCGTTCAAGGTCTTCACGCCGTCCGTTGCCGTATGTCACGCCGACGGCACGTACTCCGGCGGCGTGCGCCATGCGTATGTCAAACTCCGTATCGCCCACCACGATGGCGTCGCATGGCTTCAGGCTGTTGTCGGCCAGCGTCTTGAGAACCATGTCGGGAGCGGGCTTGGCGTGCTCCACGTCGCCTGCGCCGAGCACGTATGGCACGTACTCCACAAGCCTCATCTCCTCAAGAAACTCCATAAGCGACGTGCGGAAACGGCTGCTCGCTATGGTTACAAGCAGCCCGGCGCGGTGCATGCTGCGGATGGTTTCGCACACACCGGGGAAGGGACGCACCGTGCCCGGACGGTTGTTCACCGCGAAAATGCGGCGGTATGTAGCCTCGCACAAGTCACCCGTGGCATCGTCCATCGGCATCAGCTGCGTGAAAGTCTGCTTCAGCGGCAGGCCAATCATGGCCGCACACTCGTCGTCAGACCGCTGCGGCAGCCCCACCTCGGCCAAAGTCTGCTGCATTGTACGCACAATGAGTCCGCGCGTGTCGCCTATCGTGCCGTCAAAGTCAAGGATTACGGCTTTTAACGAAGTTTCTTTTTCCATACAAAAAAACATTATATATTCATTTCAATGGTAAGCACGACCCACCCCAACCCTCCTGAAAGGAGGGCCGGGGCGGGTCTCCATTAATCTACTTTTTATTCATCATCACCACATCCACGGTGTTAAGCCTGAAATACTGCTCCGACATATACATCAGTCCGTTGTAAGGATTGGCGCCGCCCCACGAGTTCTTGCAGACGAACCAACGGCGTCCGTCGCCGTCGCGCGCCAGCCCTATGATGGCCATGCAGTGTCTTGGGGTGACTTCAAGACGCTCGAAGGCGCGCTGGCGCATGTCCTGCGTCACCTTTGTTCCGCCGCTTTCAAGGCGCGCCAGACCGTCACCGAACGAGAAGCCTACGCCCGTTGTATCGCCCTCCCAGCACACGCTGCGCCCCGAGCGCAGGGCTGCGGCTACACGGCTTACGAGCGTATCGAGCGGCACATTAATGTATTTGCTCCCCGTGCGGTCGGCAGGCAGGCCGAAAGACACGCCCTCGCCGAACGGCTCGTGCGTGTAACTGGTCATCGCCACGTAGTCGCCGGGCAGGCATACGCTGTGCGCGAACTCACGCGTGGTATATTCCGCGCCGTACATCCACACACGGCGCGGCAGGGGGTTGATGTCACGGTCGAGTGCGTCGGCCACGTTGCCGCGCAGCCTTTCGATACCTTCGCGGCGGGCCACGGCGGCCTGCGACATCCTTGTCAGCTTGCGGCAGAGCACATCATAGTTGCAGTCGGAACGGTAAGAGTCGTAAGGCATGGCGCCGAACTCTTCCAAGGCGGCAAGCAGGCCGGGAGCCATTCCGGCGGCATCGACATTCTCCGCTCCGCCCGAAAGGTAGCAGCGCTCCGCTCGGTGTTCAAGGATGCGGCGCACGACATAGGCCGGCGACAGGTTGACGGAGTCGCCCTGCATCAGCCGGTCGCTCTCGATGACGGCCAGCATGGCGTAAACCCAGCCGAGCTGCCGGCCGCCCTGCTGCTTTACGGGCGTAATCCTGTTCATCGTCTCGACGGTGAACACGGGACGCACGGCGGTCTCCCTGCCGCACGAACACAGGCAGACAACCGCCACCATGACAACAGTAAAAGCCTTCATGGCCGCAAAATTAATGAAAACAGGCCAGCCAAGCAAATTTTGCCGACGGCAAATGGCTTTGCAATCTGTGGCCTTTTACAACACGAAAGGCCACGTTTTGCATTATAAAAGGCCGTCTTTTACAAGCCAAAAGACGGCCTTTTGCAACGCATTGAAAGACAGGCGGTTACACAGCCTGCTATGTAACGCCGCGGAAAAAGTCACGCTTGAGCCGCACTGACGATGCGAAAAGGCCGCCCGGACATAATGTCCGGACGGCCTTTCGGTGTACCATCGACGCATGTCTGCGGTTAATTCACGGTGTCGTCGTCAGCCGCTATCTCCGAAGCGTTTATGTATCCGCGCGCCACAGCCTTGACTATAAGCTCGGCCATGTTGCGTGCCCCCAGCTTTGCGAAGAGCCTCTTGCGGTGCGTCTCGACGGTATTCTCAGATATGAAGAGCATCGACGCTATCTCCTTAGACGTGTGTCCTCCGGCCAACGCATTAAGTATTTCTATCTCACGTTCCGACGGATGCTCCATCCTGCGCTTGCATCCGGCCAGCTTCTTCTTCAGTCCGGGGCATAGATACTGCTCCCCGTTCATCACCGCCGTAATGGCGTCAACCATCTGCATGAAGTCGGTTGACTTCAGCATGATGGCGTTCACGTCCTTGTCGAGCATGCGGCGCAGCAGCCATATTTCCTCGTGTATGGTGTTTATTATCACACGTGCGTCGGCATGCGACATCCTTATGCAGTCAACCAATTCAAAGCCGTCGATGTCGGGCATGCCGATGTCGATGATGTAAACGTCGAAATGCCTGTATGGAAGAATGCGGAGCAAGTCGGCGGCGTGGCTGAAAGTCTCCACATTATACACCCCACAGCCCTCCATAAGGCTCTTGAAGCCTTCGAGTATGAGCACATGGTCGTCTGCAATGGCCACCGACAGGTCTTGCAATATGTATTTTTGCGCCTCGTTCATCGGGGCAAAATTATACCATACATTCATAATGGCAATAACGGAAATCCGTGGTTTTTAACAAATACACATAACCAAAAGCCTCCACACCCACTCCAAATAACCCTCACACCCACCCCAACCCTCCCGAAGGGAGGGAGCTTGATATGACTTCAAAGGGCAGCGTCCAAATGATAAAACATATACAGAAAGTATAATAACGTACGTGTAAAACATTCAAGAAAGCTATTTAAGCCCCTCCCTTCGGGAGGGGTTTGGGGTGGGTGTGAGGGCTACTTGGGGTGGGTGTGAGGGCTACTTGGGGTGGGTGTGAGGGCCACTTGGGGTGGGTGTGAGGGCCACTTGGGGTGGGTGTGGAGGCTACTGGACTGGGTGTGAGAGTTATTTGGTGTTGGATATTATGACTTGTACAATCGTTTTTCCGTCTTTCCTCTCCACCGTCAGGCGCCCTCCTACGGCCTCGGCGCGCTGCCTCATGGTGCGCTTTCCTATGCCTGCGCCGGGGCGTTCGGCAGGGGTGCCGTTGTCGGTGACGGTCAGTGAGAGGCTGTTTTCCTGCATGTCGAGCGTTACGTCGATGCTTGTCGCGCCCGAATGCTTCACGGCGTTGGCTACGGCTTCCTGCATTATGCGGTACATCTCAAGGGCGGTGGCATCGGGAACAGCGGCCCAATCGGCGTCGTCGGGCGTGGCGGTAAACGACACTTCGCAGCCCGAAGCCTCGCCGGTGCGCAGAAGATAGTCGTCGATAACTATGCAGATGTCGGCATAGTTGAACTCAGGCGGCATCAGTTCGTGCGACACCCGGCGCACCTGTTCGCGGCAGGCGGAGAGCATGCGGGCCTGTTCGGCCATGTCGCACGCGCCTTGTGCCATGCGCAGCTGCACCGTGTAGAGGTCGTTGCACACGCCGTCGTGCAGTTCCTTTGCCAGCCGTCCGCGCTCGCTTTCAAGCCCCTCGATGTAGCGTTGGGTAAGGCGGCGGTCGGTGTCGGCCTTCAACCGTGCGAACTCGGCCTCCCTTTCCCTCGCCTTCCGCCGCTGGGCGTTGACATAGAACAGCACCAACGCGGCGCAGAAGAACAACGCCAGCACGCCAATGGCTACGTACATGCGCGTCTGTGAGAGGGCGGCCTCGCTGCGTGCAAGGGCGAGTTCCTTCTCCTTCGACTGGTATTTCACGGTAAGGTCGCGCAGGCTCTCGGCCTTTTCGGCCTCGAACAGACTGTCTTTCAGCGTCACGGCGCGCCCCAGACAGTCGTAAGCCTTGTGCCACTGGCCTAACTTAGCCCACGCGTCGTGCATGTTGTTATAGCAGTCGTAAACCACGAACGGCATCTTGTCAACTCCCTTGACTGACAGTATCTTGTCAAACAATGCTATGGCGGCGTTCCAGTTCTGGCGGTTCATCTCTACGCTGCAAAGTATCTGGTAATAAGCTATGAGCGTCATCGTGTCGGCCACTTTGCCCTCAAGCTCGCGGCAACGGCTGCGCCACAATGTTTCGGCGGCCTTGTCGTTCATACGGTCGGAAACGGCAACCATGTACGCGGCGGCGCTCAATGCCGGTGCATGCAGCCCTACGGCCATGGCATGGCTGTAAGCCCCGGACAGCTGCCTGGCGGCTTCCTTGTTGTCGCCGCACATGAGGAACACCAGCCCGTCTTGCGCCATAACCTGCGACTTGAATTCACGGTCGGCACAACGCGCGGTCCAGTCGGCGCACAGGCGCGCATAATAAGCAGCCTGTTCCTTGTGCTGCATGTCAATGTGCAGGGTGGCAAGGTTGAGATACAGCACGGCAGCCTCTTGCCGGGCGTCCTCTCCGGCACGGCGTTTGTACGCCTCGGTGGTGCACAGCTTCATGGCCTCGCCGTAGCGTTTAAGGGCTTCGTCGAGCTTTCCCATCGTGCGGAGGTAGACTCCCAACGACGAGTTAAGGCCGACAATGGCCGCCGTGTCGCCGCCGGCTATGGCCTCGGCAAGAGCCTTTTCGGCCACGACAACAGCCGAGTCGTTCTTGCCTTCGGCGTGAAGCGCGTCGGCCTTCTGCCGCATGTCGTCAAGCGTTCCGCCGCCGTAAGCAGCGGCGCATACGAGTGGCAAAAGCAATGTTAGAAGCGTTTTCAGTGTCTTCATGGTGTCAACAGTTTAAAGGTTATTAGGCAATGATTATGCAAATGAGCGGAAAGCAAGCAATACTGCAGTTTCACAAATGCAGCTTATTTTATGCAAAGATAGTGAAAGGCGAGCGCAACGGCAAACGAAAAACGATGTTTTTTGGTTTGGCAATGCCGAGCCGCATCCCATCTCCGCGGAACAAAGATAGGCAAAAAACACCATAGCGGCATGCAAAAATGTAAATATTTTTCCGTAAAGGGGAAAACATGCAAACCGAAAGTTGTAGCCCGGCATTGTAATAAAACGGCGCGCAGGCCGTTAATATCAGTAATGAACGACACTGAAAAGACACGCAACAGCTACACACATGTACTGAAATACACGGGTGTTTTCGGCGGTGTGCAGGGGCTGAACATTATAATCGGCCTCGTGCGCAGCAAGCTCGTGGCCGTTATCCTCGGCCCGGCGGGCATGGGACTGGCGTCGCTGCTCAACACGGTTGCCAACTTCGTGTCGCAGGCCACCAACCTCGGCATATCGTTCAGCGCGGTGAAACACCTGTCGGAAATATTCGACAGCGGCGACGAACAACGCATACAGGAGTTCGTGAAGACCGTCCGCGCATGGAGCATGGTGGCCGCACTGGCCGGAGCGGCGGTGTGCATGGCGGCCTCGCCGCTGCTCGCCGGATACGCTTTCGGCGGCGAAGGGCACGCATGGCAGGTAATGGCACTTGCGCCGACGGTGGCCGCGATGGCGTTGACGGGCGGCGAAACGGCAATACTGAAGGGTGCGCGCCGCCTGCGCGAGCTGGCCAAGACTCAGGTGATGCTGGTCGTAATGTCGCTCGCCATAGCCGTACCCATATACCTGCTGATGGGCATCGGCGGCATAATACCCGTAATAACGCTCACCGCGCTGGCCGCCCTCGTCGTTACGGCACGCTTCTCGCTGCGCCTGTATCCGCTCTCGCTGCGCTGCGCACGGCGTACACTTGGTGAAGGAACAGACATGGTGCGCTTGGGGTTGGCGTTCATAATGTCGGGCGTGTTCGGCAGCGGAGCCGAGATGATAGTGCGCTCGTTCCTCAACACGGCAGGCGGACTTGACATCGTTGGCCTGTACAACGCCGGCTACGTGCTTACCGTGACATACGCCGGAATGGTGTTCACGGCGATGGAGACCGACTATTTTCCGCGCCTCTCGGCCGTCAACCACGACACCGAGGCCGTCAACACGGCGGCCAACAGGCAAATAGAAGTGACGCTGCTCATCATCGCGCCGATGCTGACGTTCATGCTCGCGGCCCTGCCCAGGCTCATACCGCTGCTGTACAGCGGCAAGTTCACTCCCGTAACGGGCATGGCGCAAGCGGCGGTATTAGCAATGTTTGCAAAAGCATTCACCACCCCCTTGGAATACATCACCCTCGCCAAAGGACACTCAAAGGCTTACCTTGCACTCGAATTCGCATTCGATGCCGCTTTCGCAATCCTCGTAATAATGTTTTTCAGGTGGTGGGGATTGACAGGTACAGGCTTCGGGCTCTTGGCTGCTTACATGGCAAACACGGTCATGATATACCTATACGCACACATAAGGTATAAATACCGCGTATCTAAAAAGGTATTGGCCTACGCTGGCATACAATTCCCGATAGGCGTAGCGGCCTATGCCTGCACATTCATAGACGACACTCTAACATACATCGCGACGGAAGCGGCTGCCACAATTGCCAGCACCGCCGTGTCTTTATACATATTATATAAAAACACATCGGCATGGGACAAGATAAAAATGAAGTGTCTGAAAAAGCGGTAAAGGTATCCATACTCGTCGCCGTTTACAACGCGGAGAACAGCATCGGGAAATGCCTGGACTCGCTTACTGCACAAACCTTGAAAGACATTCAGGTAATCTGCATCGATGACGGTTCGACAGACAAGTCACCATCGATACTTGACGAATACGCAAAACGTGACAAACGGATAAACGTAATACACCTCAAAGAAAACCAAGGATTAGCACACGCAAGGAATATCGGCCTCAACATTGCCATAGGCGAATATACATGTATGCTTGATTCTGACGATTGGTTTGCCCCCGATGCCTTGGAAAAAGCAGTTGAAGTCTTTGAAAAACACCCTTTCACCGACTGTGTACTGTTCAAGTTCATACTGGTATTCCCCGATAGGGAAGAAACCTTTAAAATGCCGGATTTTGAAGTACTCAACGGCCAAGAGGCGTTTAGCCTTAGTTTGGGATGGCGCATACACGGAGTATACATGGTGCGGACGGAAATACACAAGAAACATCCTTATGACGAAACTTGCCACCTTTACAGCGACGAAAACACAACGCACATACATTATTCCATGTCGCGTGAGGTTAGGGTATGCGACGGGATTTATTACTACCTGCAACATGAGAAGTCGGCAACCCACTCTATAAGCGTGCGAAAATTTGACAAAATGAAGGCTGACTACAGCCTTCGCACGCAAATAACAAGACTCGGTATGCCTAAAAGAACTATTGATATGTATGAGAACCAAAGGTGGCTCAACATCGTAAACACGTACATGTTTTACCATTGCCATGGTAAAGAACTTGTACGGAAAGAAAGGATTTACGGCCTTGAAGAGATGAAACGAGCCTGGAAAAGCATAGACAGGAAAGCCTTGGACACCAAAACCACACGCAAATTCGGCTACATGCCAATGCCTGTATGGAGCTTGTTCAGGTTGCAGGAATGGGCTTACTTCACACTTAGAGGACTGCTCGGACGGAATAAATAAACACGAAGCCGTTTTTATCCCGAAAACTACCGGCTTGCAAAACACGGTCTTTCGCCCTGCAAAAGGCCGCAAAACGCATGGCAAAAGGCCGCCTTTCATGTTGTGAAAGGCGGCCTTTTGTCTTTTCCTGAAATAGGTTGACAGTTTTTGTTTAAATAAACTACATTATTT
>ERZ780117.143-NODE-143-length-35999-cov-14.749138_pt1 | contig 35999 bp, 19 predicted proteins | sample MGYA00510985_ERZ780117 | MGnify/ENA primary metagenome ERZ780117 (study PRJEB29588, sample SAMEA2159553) | human gut metagenome | biome: human gut; feature: human-associated habitat; material: faeces | place: Denmark | collected 2008/2010 ...
CTTTAACTTCTTAGCGAGCGCAGCGAGCGATAACTTCTTTAACTTCTATAACTTCTTTTGCGGAAAGGCTTGTCCTTTCTGCAAATATTTCTTATTTTTGCACCACTATGATTGACGAAGATTTCTACATCCACAAGCTGGAGCACCGCGGCATAAAGCCCACCGCCACGAGGCTGCTGATACTGCGGGCGATGTGCCGCGGCGACGAGACGGTGTCGCTGCCGCAGCTCGAAAGGCTGCTGCCCACGGTCGACAAGAGCACCATTTCGCGCACGCTCTCGGTGTTCCTGCTGGGCAAACTCATCCACGCCGTTGACGACGGGAGCGGCTCGCTGAAGTACAACGTGTGCGCAGACGACTGTGATTGCAGCGTTGACGACGAGCACACACACTTCTATTGCGAGCATTGCCACCGCACTTTCTGCCTCAAGCGCATACATGTGCCGGTGGTGACGCTGCCCGACGGCTTCCGCATCAACAGCATAAACTATGTCATCAAGGGGCTTTGTCCCGAGTGTGCGGAGAAAGAAGAGGAGAGAAAGAGAAGGAACTTTTATTAGAAGTTAAAGCCATTACTTTTGCCAGTTGACAAGGAACGAGTGACAAGATACAAGACATTTGTCTTTAACTCCCAGCGAACGCAGCGAGCGTTAACTCCTTTAACTCCCTTAACTTCTGAACAAGACTCCCTTAACTACTAAAAAAAGCTCGCCTAAGCGAGCTTTTTCTCATTTATTAAATGCGAAATACATTCCGCCGTTCACGGCCATGCGGGCGTTGTACATGCCCTGTTCGTTGAGGCTGACGTCCATCGAGCCGCCGTCTTTCAGGTAGATTTCGGCAGCGTTCTTGCCCTTCATTTTCAGCAGTTTGGTTGTCTTTCCGTCCTGCACCATCGACCATGAGTCGTCCTCGGCGTTGTGTTTGAAGTTTACAATCTTGCCGTCCGGTGCCTTTACCTCATAGCCGTCCTCGAGCGTAGTCACGGCATACAGCTTGCCGTCGCTTCCCATTATGTTCTCCGTCTTGCCAACGTTCTCGGCCAAGGGGTTGGAGCCTGACCAGAACTCTATGCTGTTGATTACGAATAGGTCGGCCACTCCGCAAAGCACGTAAGCCGGCGATATAAGTATGAAAATCAGCCAGTTGAGGAACTTGTTGCCCGTGGCCTGCTGGTTCCAGTCGAGCACTTTGTTGAACAGCCCGAACGAACCGATGCACGAACTCATTGCCATTGTTCCGGCCATGAGCAGTGTCAGTGATTTTAATGCCTTGTTATTCATGTTGTGTTAGGATTTGTAATATTATCGGCTACAAATCTAATCGTTTTCAATGAGAAAGCAAGTATTTGTTTCATAAAAAACTATAAAAAGCCCCGTTTGCGGCCTATTGTGCCATTGATGGGGATATGGGAGGAATAGGACAGATAGGGCGAATGGGGCAAATATAATATTATTGGCAAAGGCATATTAAGCTCCCTCCCTTCGGGAGGGGTGGGGTGGGGGTTGCTTTTAATTGAGAATGGAGAAAGGAGAATGGATAATTATGATTACCTTTGCTAACAGGCAACCTCAAAGGTAATCATAATTATCCATTCTCCTTTCTCCATTCTCAATTTAAAACACGGCAAATTGCCGTGCAAAAGGCCGTCTTTTACCTTGTGAAAGGCCGTGTTTTGCAGGCTAAAACACGGCCTTTCGCAAACCCGTTGGCTGTCAAGCACTTGCGCGTTCGCGCCGGCATGCCTTGCCACTGCGTGCCGGTGGTGGGCGAAAACGCCGGGCGACGGCTGGCCGCAACGCCCTTGCATGACGGCCGGCGCGGGGCAGGCATGGTGGGGACGGCGGTTGGCGGCGTGCCGCCTTGTAAACGAATGTTTATTCATTTTTTAAGCGTTTGTAACATCTGTTTACGGAATATGTTGTAATTTTGCCGATGTTTTCAAGATATTAAATAAATTTTCTAAACGTTATGGTAAAACAGATGCGATTTTTATTGGCCTCCGTCATGCTTCTGATGGCGGCGGCAGTCAACGCGCAGATTACCACTTCGTCAATGGCCGGACAAGTTACCGGCACCGGCGGAGAGGACATCATCGGCGCGACCATCAGGGTAACGCACGGGCCTTCGGGGACTACCTACAACGCTGTCACCAACACTGACGGCCGCTGGGCTATCCAAGGCATGCGCGTAGGCGGCCCGTACACGGTAAAGGTGTCGTACATCGGCTATGCCGAAAAGGACTACCAGGGCATCAACCTGCAGCTGGGAGAGACGTACAACCTCAACGCCACCATCTCCGAGGACGTCAACGAGCTTGGCGAAGTGGTGGTTGTGGGCAGCGCGTCGAAGTTCTCGGCCGAGAAGACCGGCGCCACGACGAACATCTCGAACGCGCAGATACAGGCGTTGCCTACCGTTAACCGCAGCATCGAGGACATCGTGCGCATATCTCCGTATGCCAACGGCATGAGCCTCTCGGGCGGCGACGGACGCTCTACCAACTTCACGCTTGACGGCGCGAACCTCAACAACAACTTCGGACTGAACGACGGTCTGCCCGGCGGCGGCAACCCTATCTCGATGGAAGCCATCGACGAGGTGCAGGTAGTAGTCGCACCGTATGACGTGCGCCAGACCAACTTCATCGGCGGAGGTATCAACGCCGTGACAAAGTCGGGTACCAACACGTTCAAGGGTACGGCATACGTCTACCACCAGAACGAGAACATGCACGGCAACCGTGTGGCCAACCAGGACCTCGGCGAGCGCGGCACCGACCGCATGACCACCTACGGCTTCACGCTCGGAGGACCCATCCTGAAGAACAAGCTGTTCTTCTTCGCCAACGCGGAATACTCTAAAATTCCTACCGTGGTTAACCGCTGGCGCGCTTCAGAGGACGGAGTGGGCGACGCGACGAACTACATATCGCGCACCACAGTGGCCGACATGCAGCGCGTGCGCGACTTCTTGATTGACCGCTACGGCTACGACCCGGGTTCGTTCACCAACTTCCCGGCCGACGAGGACAACCTCAAGCTGCTCGCACGCATCGACTGGAACATCACGGACAACCACCATCTGGCCGTGCGCTACAACTATACGAAGAACACGGCGTGGAACTCCACCAACGGCAACTCTTGCGACGTGGGCAAGAACGGACGCCTGTACAACATGAACCGACTGTCGGAATACTCGATGGCTTTCTCCAACTCGATGTACTCGCAGAACAACTCCGTCAGCACAATATCGGCCGACCTGAACAGCCGCTTCGGCAACAACATATCGAACCAGCTGCTCTTCACCTACACGGACATCGACGAAAAGCGCGGCTCCGACTCATCGCCGTTCCCCTTCGTCGACATAATGGGCGGCTACGAAACGGCCGCTGACGGCACCGTTACGCAGAGCCTGACGCCGTACATGAGCTTCGGCTACGAGCTGTTCACGCACAACAACCGCGTGCAGAACAAAATATTCACGCTTAACGACAACTTCACCTACTACCTTGGCGACCACAAGCTGATGGCCGGCTTCAGGTTCGAGCACCAGATGGCCAACAACTCCTACATGCGTAACGGCACGGGATATTTCCGTTACCGCTCGCTCGACGACTTCCTCAACGGCGAGGCGCCCGAGTCGGTGGCATTGAGCTACGGCTACAACGGAGAGCAGAACCCCAACGGAGAGGTGGCCTTCAACCAGTACGGATGGTACATACAGGACGAATGGAACGTGCTTGAGAACCTCAAGCTGACCGGCGGCATACGCTTCGACCTGCTTACATTCGACAGCAGCGACCTCATGCGCAACAACGCCATCTACGAACTCGACTTCAACGGCCGCCGCATAGACACGGGCCGTTGGCCGGGCAGCAACGTGCAGTATTCGCCCCGAATAGGCTTCACCTGGGACGTGTTCAACGACAAGAGGCTGAAGGTGCGCGGAGGAACCGGACTCTTCGCAGGCCGCCTGCCCTTGGTGTTCTTTACCAATATGCCGACAAACTCGGGCATGGTACAGAACCTCGTGACCGCCGTTACGAACTATAACGAGGACGGTACGATAATCTCGTCGGACGCCTTGTTGCAGAAGTTCAAGGGCGGTCTTGTAACCGACGTGAACCAGATACGCGAACTGTTGGGCGCTCCGGCCACGATAACGCCCGAAGAAGGCGTGCGCCCCAGCAAGATAGCGGGTGTGGAGCATGACTTCAAGATGCCGCAGGTATGGAAGTCGTCAATCGCCGTTGACTACCAGCTGCCGGTATCGTTCCCCCTGACTCTTACCGGAGAGTTCACCTATATAAAGAAAATCAACGACGTGAGGGTAATCAACTACAACGTGAAAAGCCCGGACGGCACATGGCAGAGGTTCGCCGGTGCCGACGACCGCTGGATTTACCCGACTGACTTCAAGTATTATGACATCAACCAGGACGCCAGCGTGCTGGCCAACACGAGCAAGGGACACGGCTGGACTCTTAACTTCACGGCCACCGCGGAGCCGATAAAGGACTTGCACCTTATGGCCGCATACACGCACACCGTGATGAAGGAAGTGTCAGGCATGCCGGGCAACGACCCTTACTCTACCTGGACTGGCAACATAACAGTGAACGGAGCCAACTTCAACACCGTGCAGAACTCGGAGTATGTAATCCCCGACCGTGTAATAGCATCGGCAAGCTACACGTACCATAAGGACCACTTCACCCTGTTCTACACCGGCTACAGGCCCTCGGGCTACAGCTTCGCATACACCAACGACATGAACGGTGACGGAATAACCAACGACCTGATGTACATACCGAAGGACGACAGCGAAATCCACTTCACCGACGAGGCTGACCGCCAGGCCTTCTGGGACTTCGTAAACCAGGACAGTTACCTCAAGAACCACAAGGGCGAGTACGCCGAGGCTTACTCAGCATACGCTCCCTGGGTACACCGCTTTGACTTCCGCTGGGCGCACGACTTCACAGTGAAGGTGGGCAAGACGCTGCACACGCTGCAGCTCTCCGCCGACTTCATGAACATCGGCAACCTGTTCAATTCGAAGTGGGGCGTGGAGAAGAACATGAGCAGCTGCAACAACGGACGCTTCCTGCGCTACGACGGACGCGACTCGAACAACGTGCCTTACTTCTCGTTGGTGAAGGACAGCGAGGGCAACGCATACACAAAGACGTGGGAGTTCAACCGCAACTACAGCCAGTGCTGGAGGCTCCAGATAGGAGTGAAGTATTACTTCAACTAAGCACACGGCACACGTCTTGGCAAAAGGCCGGCAGGGGAACGCCGCCATGCTTGCATGGCATCGTTCCCCTGCCTTTTTCATGTTGCTGGCGGCATGGCGCAGGCTGTCAAGCCTGTGATGATGAATAGGACAGATAAGGCTGATAAGGCGAATATTTTATAATCAGCAAAAGCATATCAAGCTCCATTCGGGAGGGCAGGAGTGGGGGTTGCTTTTAATTGAGAATGGAGAAAGGAGAATGGATAATTATGATTACTTTTGAGGTTGCCTGTTAGCAAAAGTAATCATAATTATCCATTCTCCTTTCTCCATTCTCAATTTAAAAGGCGACGAATTGCCGTGCAAAAGGCCGTCAATTGCAATGCAAAAGGCCGTGTTTTAGCTTGTAAAACACGGCCTTTTACTAACCTCTTGATTACCAGTGGATTGGCGTTTACGTTTTGGCTGCTTTACCAACCATGGATAAAGCCAACATCGGCAAATGTCCTCAACTTTCAAGAGTAATGTCTTTAACTTCTTAGCGAGCGCAGCGAGCGATAACTTCTTTAACTCCTTTAACTTCTAAAAAAGGAAAAGCCCTCGCGAGAGGGCTTTTTCTTTTGTCTTACTTCGAGCGCCACTGCCCGTGCAGGTTGCAGTATTCGCGCGCGTAAACGTCGGTCGCGTCGGTCATGAACTCGGCCACGGGCTTGTCGCCGGGCTTGAGGTAGCGGCGCTGTGTCTTGTCGCCCTCAACCAGTTCAATCCATTCTATGTAGTGGTTGTCGAGCATCGGGTGCTCAACGCTGCCCACGGTGACGCGGTAGCCGCCGTCTATTTTCTCGATTACGGGCACGTGCTTCTCGGTAGCCGCATCCACGCTGTTCTCTTTCAGCAGCTTCATGGGCTGTCCGCAGCATACCAGTTCTCCAGCGCCTGCGTGCAATACTTCAACGATGTTGCCGCATACCGTGCAGCGGTAAACTTCTTTCCTGTTAGTCATAATCTTGTTCCTTTCTTTTAATTTATGGGGTTGTTGTAGTCGGGTTGTCTGGGAGATGGTGGAGGACTGGGAGAGCTGGGAGGTTGGGAAGGGACGGACGGCGTGGCGTCAGTCGTCCTCCTGCGTGTCGTCGTCTTCCCCGTCGCTGTCGTTTCCGGCGTTCTCCGGCTTGTATGTTCCGTCAAGAATGGCGCGGTATTCATCGGGACTGTTGAGCAGGCGGCAGGCCTCTTTCATCTGCTTGTCGTAGCCGAGGCTGTTCTCCACGCTGCCGGCCTGGAAGTAGTAGGCCGCCACAATGTCGTTGGCTATGAGCTGCTTGAGCACGTCGCGGTGCATGTCGAGGTCGCGTGCGATGTCGTGCTTGAGCTTCTTCTCCAGCGCCTCGAACTCCGCCTTGGCGTCGTCGTAATAGCCCTCGAACTTCACAATCTTCTTCAGCGTGCCCAAGGCGCGCTCGCTTTCGGGGTCGTATGAGAAGCCGCTCTCGATGACGCGCCGCTTGAACTCGTCGTAGTCGGCGTCAGAGAGCTTGAACTCCGCCGCTGGCGCGATGGTCGGGTGCTTTGCGATGTAGTCGATTTCGTAGTCGAGCAGCACCTCCGTAGAGTCAAGTCCGGTAACAGTCAGGTAGTAAGCGATGTTCGGCAGCGAGTCCGGCCGCACCACAAGGTCGGGCTTTATGCCGCCGCCGTCGCGCACTTCGCGCCCCCCGGCGGTGTGGAACACCTTGGTGAGGCTGTCAGGCACGTGCTCTGTGTAGCCGCCGCGGGCGTGGCGGTAGTTTATTGCCTGTATGCAGCGGCCGCTTGGAATGTAGTATTTTCCGGTGGTAAGCTTCAGCTGCGCGTTGTATGAAAGGTCTACCGGCAGCTGCACGAGGCCCTTGCCGTATGTGCGTGTGCCGAGGATTACGGCGCGGTCGAGGTCTTGCAGGCTTCCGGCCGTTATCTCGCTGGCGCTCGCCGAGCTGCCGTCAACCATTACGACAACGGGCATTATGGAGTCAATCGGGTCAACAGTGGTGGTGTAGTCGCGGTTGGCGCGCTTCAGCTTTCCGCGCGTCTTGACGAGCGTCAGACCCTTGGGTACGAACATGTTGACAATCTGCACCGCCTCGTCGAGCGAGCCTCCGCCGTTGCCGCGCAGGTCGAGCACAAAGCCCTTCATGCCCTTCTGCTTCATGTCGATAAAGGCGCGGCGCACGTCCTTGGCGCAGTTCTCCGTGAAGCCCGACAGGCTTAGGTAGCCGATGCCGTCGGGGCGCAGGCCGTAGTAGACAATCGCCGGGGTCTCGACGGCGCGGCGCGTTATGCGCATCTGCATCTCCTTGCCCGTTGAGGGGCGCAGTATCTTCAGCACGAACGTGGTTCCGGCGTCGCCCTTCAGGTGCGAGCTGACATACTGCACGTCCTTGTCTGTCATCAGCGAGTCGTCAATGCTTAATATTACGTCGCCCTTCTTCAGCCCCGCTTCGGCGGCCGGCGTTCCGGCCATAGGCTCGTCTATGACGACGCGCTTCAGCTTCTGGTTGTACCGTATTATAGAGCCAATGCCGACGTAGCGGCCCGTAATCATCGTGCGCAGGTCCTGCACCTGGCTTTCCGGGTAATATACCGTGTAAGGGTCGAGCGACCGCAGCATCGAGTTTATCGCCGTTCCAACCGTCTCGTCGGCGTTGAGCGTGTCGACATACATAAGGTCAAGGTATCCGTAAATCTCGTTGAACAGCTGCATGTTCTTTGCAACGTCGAAGTTGTGGTCCCTGCTCTCCTGCGCCGTCGATGCCGCGAAGGGCAGCATGAGCAGGGCGGCGAGCTGCAAAATCCTTATTTTCATTCTTGTCATCCGTCTTTTGTTATGCGTTATATATAGCCGAATATATAGTGCAAAGATAATGCAAACTGAGTGAAATGCAAAATAAAAGGACGTGAAACGACATTTTATTTTCATTTCCAACGTGCAGCTTGTCTCATCCAAAGACAAGGTCTCACAGCCGTAAAACACAGCTTTTGGCAAGAAAATCATTGTATTTTGGCCGAAAATTCAATTTTTTAGCCAAAATATTTGGTGGTTTCGGAAAAACGCACTACCTTTGCAACGCATTTGAAAGAACAATGCTTTACTGCTTCAATAGCTCAGTTGGTTAGAGCACCTGACTGTTAATCAGGGGGTCGTTGGTTCAAGCCCATCTTGAAGCGCAGCGGTTAATGCCGCACAAGGGGAGTTGCAAGACTGGTTCTTGCGACTCCTTTTTGTTTTTGTACGGTTGTTGCCGGGCGGACGGCATAACGTTAATTAAATATAAATGGTTGAAATCCTGCCTATAGGTTAGTCAGGGCGGCGCGTCTCTGAAATCAGAGATAATGTAAACCTAAATAATCTTTTAAGCTTATGGATTTCAAAAAACTTACCTTAATCGCGGCCCTGATGGCCGCTCCGGCAGCACTGTCTGCCCAGACCAATCATTACGTCAGCCTTACTGGAGCTGGTGCTAACGACGGCTCTTCATGGGACAATGCGATGCCGTTCAGCGTTTTGTGCGAGAACATAGACACTTATGAGAACGGCGATGTTTTCTATTTTAAAGAAGGAACGTATGTGGTTACCACGCCTTTGAAGGTCACAAAGAAAGGCTATACGTTCATCGGCGGCTTCGCGTCAGAGCTTACCGGAACATCTAATGAAACCCCAGCATATCCCACCGAAACGCCTACCGTGTTCTCGGGTGACGTCAACAGCGACGGTGTGGCAAGCGAAGGCGACGCCGACTGCCTGCTGTCGTTCAAGACGGATACGAAGAACGGCGACGATACAAAGAAGGTCGTTTTGAAAGGATTGGAGCTGACCTGCGCTTATTCGCAGACAAGTCCGGGCGACAACGCCACCGCACGCGGCGCCCTCCATCTTGACAACTGCGGCTATGTGGAGGTTGACAACTGCCGTTTCTATGGCAATGTGGGCGAGGACCCGACAGGAGAAAATGCCAAGCAGGTAGGCGGAATGGCGTTCACAAGCCACCGCAGCCTTTCCGTTTTCAACGACTGCGAGTTCACTGACAACAAGGCCACGAGCCGCGGCGGAGCCATAAAGCTGACTTCGGACAACAAGGAGAAGGGCAAGACTACGTTCAACCGCTGCCTTATAGCACGCAATACAATCAAGAACGACTTGGGAAGCGCAATCTGCATGCAGCACGGCGCATACCTGCAGATTGTCAACTCTACCGTTACGGGCAATGCCGCCGGTGAAGAAGAGGCGGCCATCTACGCTACAGGTACCGACGACAGCCACCTGCGTTACGTGTATGTCGTAAACTCGACCGTGGCAGGAAACGGCGACGGTCCGCAAATAGAAATGACTTCGGACGCCAACCTCTTTGTGGCAAACTCTATCATCGTGTCAAACGGCGACACGCCCGCGCTCTCTGTAGCGACGACAAAGACGAGCGTCAGCGGCGGCATGAATGTGGTTGGTTCTGATGCCGGCGGCGTGCTTGCATGGGGCGATACCGACGACGCGCAGGCCGGAAACAACTATGCGGCTGTGTTCGGCGAGAATGTGCTTGGCGACAACGGAGTAATCGAGCCGCTTGCTACTACCGGCAAATACACGGCCGCCGCGCTGGCCGAAGCCATTGCCGACTGGGGCATCGAGGCCGACGTTACCGTTGACCAGACCGGCAAGACGCGTGCCGACGGCAGCACTCCGGGCGCTTACGCCAAGACAACTCCGTCGGGAATACAGGGCGTTGAGGCTGTAGAGAAGGCCGGCGACGGCGCTTACTACACGCTTCAGGGCGTTAAGCTGGGTGCTCGTCCTACGGCTGCGGGCATCTACATTCACAACGGAAAGAAGGTTATTATAAGGTAAAAGTGTGTCTATGCCGCACCGGTGCGCCTGATACGGCGTGCAGGCGCGGCGTTTTCCACGATGTTTTCAGGTATTGATACAATGTTGAAGAAACTGTTTTGCGCCTGCCTTGTGCCGGCGCTTTTTTTGTCGGTTACGCCTGTCGTGGCGGCCGAAGGCGAGGGGCGCAGGCTCACTGTGATGGGTCTGGGCGACTCGATTACCGAGGGCGGCGACTCGTTCAGCACCTACCTGTACCCCCTGTGGGAGCTGCTTTTCGCCGGGGGATACGACGCCGACTTCATAGGCCCGCGCCAGAGCGAGTGCCGCATAGGGCGGCTGAGCCATTGCGGCTTCAGCGGTCAGACGGTGGAGTTCCTCGACGAGCGCATCGACAGCCTGTACCGCAGGTATCCGGCCGACGTCGTACTGCTGCACGCCGGGCACAACCACTTCGCCGACAGGCGTCCCGTTGACGGCATGATGCGCGCCTACAGGAGTATCATAGGCAAGATACGCGCCGTCAATCCGCAGGCTTACGTCTTCATGGCGAAGGTCACTCCGAGCGGCAAACTGCCCAAATATTCGTACATTCCGGAGCTGAACAGGCGCATCGAGGCGTTTGTAGACTCTCTGAACGACAGCCGCGTGGTGCTGGTTGACATGGCCGAGGGGCACTGCTGGCAAACGATGACCATCGAGGACAAGGTGCATCCCAACGCCAGGGGGCGCGAGTTCATGGCCCGAAAGTGGTTCGACGCGATACGCAGCCACATCACTCCGCAGCACGAGGCGTTCAGCCCGGAGCGCATACGCTACAAGGCCGACTCGCTGCGCGGCGGCCTTGAGCTGCACTTGTTCCGTCCCGAAGGGGGAGGGCGGCGGCCCACGGTGGTGTATTTCTTCGCCGGAGGGTGGCAGTATGGCAGTCCGTTGCAGTTTTACCGCGAATGCCGCTGGCACGCGCAGCACGGCTTTACGGCCATCAGCGTTGACTATTCGATAAAGAGCCTTGGCGGAAGCGGCGCGGCGCAGGCCGTGGCCGACGGGCGCGACGCCGTGGCTTACATCCGCGCCCACGCCCGTGAGCTGGGCGTTGACACGTCGCGCATCGTCGTGGCGGGCGCTTCGGCCGGCGGCGCGATAGCCGGAAAGATAGCCGACAGCGCGGTGTGCGCCCGCATGCTGTACTATCCCGTTGTCGATTCACTGCAAAACGACGTCCGGGCGATGCACAAGCCGGTGCTCTTCATGATGGGTACGAAAGACAGCTTCACGCCCATCTGCAAGGCGCGCGCCTTTGAAGAACAGCTGCGCGGGCAGGGAACGCCCGTCGAGGCGCATTACTTCGAGGGGCTGGGCCATCCGCTGTTCCGCTACCGCGAGCCGCTCGGCGGCGTGTTCTACGAGATAAGGAAGATTACGGACGGTTTTTTAATTAATAATTCACGATTCACAATTCATAATTAGCTGCGTGTTGGTTCATAATTCACTTCAGGTTGATTCATGCTGTGCAACGCATAATTCATAATTGGCTGCGCGTCGATATGGGTTGTGGCTTGTAATCCTTTGAATGTCAACATGTTACATCCTGTGCTGTAAAAGGCCGTCTTTTGGATTGCAAAAGGCGGCCTTTTGCAGGGTGAAATGCGGTGTTTTGCATGGCGGAATGCGGCCTTTTGCATAGTGGCCGGTTTGCAAATCCGCGGGGAAATTGACCCGATGATGAATTATGAATTTAAAAAAATATTTCTTGCATCCTATATATTTTGCCTACCTTTGCGTCTTCTTTAGTAGATAGACGCCCCACGGAGGGTGAAATGAAGACTTTAGCTACCTACCTAAACAACCGCGGAAGTAAGATGATGGATGAGTCACGAGAACTAATCCTAATATCGAAAGGAAACGAACTGGCGTTTGACGGTTTCATGGACCGCCATTCGCAGAACATGTATAACCATGCCTTCGGCATACTCGGCGACAAGGAGCAGGCGGAAGAAATCGTCAGCGACGTGTTTTTCGAGGTGTGGAAGATGCGCAAGAAGCTGCTCGGCATAGAGAACATCAACAGCTGGCTCTGCACGGTGGTCTACCGCAAGTCGGTGTCGCAGCTGCGCAAGGAGTCGCGCCGCAGGAAGAGCGTGAGCATAGACGACGTGTCGAACTTCGTGTTCCCCCAGATGGAGACGCCTGTGGACAGCATGATTTCGGCCGAAGAGATGAGAGGGCTTAACGAAGCCATAGAGCAGCTGCCTGCCAAGTGCAAGCACGTGTTCTATCTGGCCAAGATTGAACGCATGCCATACGCCGACATCTGCGACATGCTGAGCATATCGCTGGCGACGGTGAACTACCACGTAAGTTACGCCCTGGCCGCACTTAGGAAGCGGCTCAAGGCAAAAGCATAATTATAAGGTAAAAAGATTAAAAGGATAAAGAAGATGGAAAAGGACATATTCGGACACGACTACGGCAAAGGCGAGGATGACGTGAAGCTTGCAGACTTCATATTCAGCAGCACGCCGGAAAAGACAGACATGGGCAGCATAAAGAAGAAGACATACGCCAAGATACACCGTTCGAGGCGGCGCGCGCGGCTGCGTCGCATGGTGGCCGGCTGGCTCGCGGCCGCTGCCTGCGTGGCCGTCGTGGCTACGTTGTGGCTCGTTCCCGACGACGCCATCGACGGGCTGCGCGAGCAGGCCATAGCGGCGGTAAGCCCGGCTACGGTCACCGTCAAGGTGCCTACGGGCGAACGCATGACAATCATGCTGCCCGACGGCACGAAGCTCGTGGCCAACTCGCGCTCGGAAATAAGGTACCCGGAGAAGTTTACCGGAGACACGCGCGAGATATACGCCAGCGGCGAGGTGTTCCTCGACGTGGCGCGTGACGAGGAACACCCGTTCGTTGTCCGCTCAAAAGGCTTCGAGCTGAAGGTGCTCGGCACCAAGTTCAACATCTTCAACTATGACGGCAAGTACTCAAACGTGGTGCTTGTGCAAGGCTCGGTGGAGGTCACGACGGGCAGCCGCGACAAGGTTACGATGCGCCCGAGCCAGCTGCTCGACATAACCGACGGCAAGCTCGACGGCCTGCGCACCGTTGACACGTCGCAGTACACCAGCTGGATGAACGACATTATGGATTTGCACGGCGACGGCCTGCACCAGGTGGTAGAACGCCTTAACCATTATTACGGCACGGACATCGGCGTGCGCGGCAACTTCAGCTCGACGCCGCTCTACGGAAAGCTGGTCTACAAGAAAAACATCGACGAAGTGCTTAAGGCCATCAACATCATAACCGGCACCAGGCTGACCGTATCGGGCGGCAGGGTGTATGTCTCGAAATAGGTATGTAAAAAACACGTAAAAAGCATTATTAACTTAATTTATTGAAATTGCCATGGGTAAGGGGACACTGTGTCCTCAAGCCGGCAAGACCAAACAATTTGTTAACATGAATAAACATTTCTGCGCCTTGCTGCTGGCCTTCGGCCTTGCGGCGGGCACCGCTTGCGCAAAGGATGCGGGCGTTACTTTCAAACCCGACACGGTGCGCGTGCTGCGCAATCCGCTCTGCGGATGGGTGATGTACGTGGGACGCGGCTGGGACGCCGACTTCTGGCAGAAGGAGGGCTACGACGCGATGAGCGTGGGCGACTCTACGGTGCGCGTTTCCGACTACGCCAACACCTGTTACATCCGCACAAGCTGGAGTTCGATGGAGCCTGAGGAGGGCAAGTACTTCTGGCTCGACCCCTCGTCAAAGCTCAACCGCCTGCTGAAAAGCGCCACTGACAGGGGCATGAAGCTGGCCTTCCGCATAGTTGTTGACTGCCGCGACCAGGGGCAGAACACGCCGCTCTACGTCAAGGAAGCCGGAGCAAAGGGCTTTCAGGACCCCGGCAACCCCAAGAACTGGTCGCCGTATCCTGACGACCCCGTGTTCCAGGAGAAGTATGCCAAGTTCCTCAAGGCGCTGGCTAACGAGTTCAACGACCCCGACAAGGTTGACTTCATCGACGCTTTCGGACTCGGAAAGTGGGGCGAGGCACACGGCCTTGTCTACGGCGACTACAGCAAGAAGGAGCAGGTGTTCAACTGGATTACCACCCTTTACACCAAGACTTTCACGCGCATTCCGCTCATAATCAACTACCACCGCCTCGTAGCCGACACCGTAAGCTGGGCGCCGGTTCATCCGCGCAGCCAGGCTTTGCTTGAAAGCGCGATAGGGAAGGGCTACAGCCTGCGCCACGACGCTTTCGGCATGACCGGCTACTACGAGCAGTGGGAAAAGGACTTCGCCAGGAAATGGAACTTCCGCCGCCCCATAATAATGGAAGGCGGATGGATAACCAAGGCGCACCACCGCTACTGGATTGACCCGAGCGGACGCTACCGCCAGGGACATTCGGAAGACGTGCGCCTCGGAGAGTACACCGACGCACGCGAAGGCCGCGTAAACATGATGGACTTCCGCATAAACGACGAGGTGCGCTCGTGGTTCGGCACGTCGTTCAACCTCGTAAAGGCGTTCATAGCCCACGGCGGCTACCGCCTCTATCCATCGTCGGCCACGCTGCCCGGCGAGGCCAAGGCCGGCTCGGAGGTGACGCTCCGCTCGCACTGGGAGAACATAGGCTGGGGCTATTGCCCTACGAACATACCGCAGTGGAACCAGAAATACAAGGTGGGCTACGCCCTGTTCAAGGACGGACGGGCGGTGCGCGTGTTCGTAGATAAGCAGAGCGACCTGTCCACATGGCTCCTCGGCAAGCCTGCCGACTGCACTCTGGCCGCAAGTCTTGACGGCCTTGCCAAGGGCAGATACGAGTGGAGGATGGCTCTTGTAGACACGACAAAGGACAACCGGCCGGGACTTGAGATAGCCGTTGACGCGGCTCTGCTCGACGGCGGCTGGCTGAAAGTAAAAGAAATGACAATAAGATAAACTATACCAAAACACATCAGCTTTATGAAAAAGAAAGCAATCTTTGCCAACAGCGGCAGGCACCTTGCCGCGCTGTGTCTTCTGGGGGTGGCGGCCATGTCGTCTCCCGCCATGGCTTCAGGCTTGTCTCCCGACAAGGCTGGAGCCGTGCAAGTTCTCGACAACGGGAGCAACACAGTGAAATCAGTGTTAAGTTACATCGAAAGCCATAGCAAGTACGTATTTGTTTATGGCGAGAACGTTAAAAACCGTCTCGGCGAAAACGTGTCAATCCGCCTTCAGGGAAAGAGCGCGGAGAACATTCTCGACGAGCTTTGCCGCAAGACCGGACTGAAGTACGCCATTTCCGGCCGGCAGGTTACAATCACCGTAGCCCCCTCGGCGCGCCCGGCGCAAAAGCCGAACGGCGCCAGAGGCACAGGAAAGAAAGTGTCGGGCGTAATCGCCGACACCAACGGTGAGCCTCTGATAGGCGCCACCGTAAAAGTGAAAGGCACTGAAATAGCCACCGTTACCGACTTTGACGGCAACTATTCAATCGAGGCTCCCGAAGGCTCCACGCTCGAGGTGAGCTACATCGGCTTCAACACCCAGGAGGTGAAGGTGGGCAGCCGCAACAGCTACAACATAGAGATGGCCGAGGACAACAACTCGCTCGAAGAGCTTGTCGTAATCGGTTACGGTACGGTAAAGAAGAAAGACCTTACCGGAGCCATCGCCGCCGTGAAGGGCGGCGACCTTAGCAACCGCCGCACAACGATGCTTTCAAACGCATTGCAGGGAGCATTGTCAGGCGTGATGGTGCGCCGCAGCAGCTCGGCGCCGGGTTCTGGAGCCGGCAGCATCCACGTGCGTGGTGTCACAACCATGGGTGACTCGTCGCCGCTCGTAATCGTTGACGGCGTTGAGGGCGACCTTGACTACGTGAACGCGAACGACGTTGAGAGCGTGACCGTGCTCAAGGACGCGGCCGCAGCCAGCATCTACGGTTCTAAGGCCGCGGCGGGCGTCATCCTCGTAACCACCAAGCGCGGCTCGGACACGGGCAAGTTCCAAATCAAGTACAACGCCGAGTTCGGCTGGGAAATACCCACCAAGCAACCCGAAATGGTCGGTGTGACGCGTTATCTCGAAATGAGTAACGAACTGATGTACAACGACAACCCGGCGCAGGGCTTCTTCCAGACTTATTCCGCCGACCAGACTAAGAACTGGATGAAGTACCACGAGACCGACCCCAACCGCTATCCCGTGACCGACTGGACCGATCTTATACTTAAAGGTTCGGCTCCTCGTATGACGCACACTATAAGCGTGAGCGGCGGAAACAAGAACATCCGCTCGCAGACGTCGCTTTCTTACGACGACGTGGAGGGTCTTTACGACGGCCGCAAGTTCCAGCGTTACATGCTGCGCACCAACAACGACTTCACGATTAACAAGTGGTTGAGCGCCTCGCTCGACATATTCGTGCGCCACGCCAAGAGCCAGAACAAGATATACGACCCCTTCAGCACCATGCGCCTGATGCCCGCCATCTACGCGGCTACGTGGTCAGACGGCCGTCTTGCGGAGGGAAAGAGCGGCTCCAATCCCTATGGAATGCTCAAGGAAGGCGGCTCTACTGTCAGCCACTCTACCCAGATGGGCGGAAAAGGCTCGCTCACAATCAAGCCGTTCGAGGGCTTGAGCATTCAGGCAATCGTCGCACCATACATCAACTACCAGAAGTCAAAGCAGTTCCAGATGGCCTGCGGATACACGCTTGCCGACGACCCCAACACCTTCGGAGGATACTTTGACGGCGGAGGCGGAATCCTGTATGACACAAACAAACTGACCGAAGGCCGCAATGACGACTGGCACGTTACGTCGCAAGTCATCGCCAACTACATGCGCGACTTCGGCAAGCACAGCCTCACGGTGATGGCCGGTTTCGAGAACTATTACTCGAAGAGCGAGAGTCTCGGAGCAGCACGCGACCAGTATGTGCTTACCAACTATCCCTACCTTAACATCGGTCCGGAGGAATATATGGAAAACAGCGGCACGGGTTCGGAGTACACCTCCACCTCATGGTTCGGCCGCGTGCTCTATTCTTACGCAGACCGCTACCTCTTCCAGGCCAACGTCCGTCACGACGGCTCTTCACGCTTCGCCAAAGGTTATCGCTGGGGTACGTTCCCATCGTTCTCGGCAGGATGGGTTATCACCGAAGAACCGTTTATGAAGAACTTTATGAACAGCCAGAAGTATCTGTCGTACTTCAAGCTGCGTGGTAGCTGGGGTAAGCTGGGTAACGAGCGCATAGGCAGCAACTACTTCCCTTACATCGCGTTGATGAGCTTCGGCAACACCATATTCTATATGGCTGACGGCTCTGTTGTTTCGGCCAATACCGCGCGTCCCTCCGTACTTGCCGTAGAGGACATCACGTGGGAGACAACAACGTCGACCGACATAGGTTTCGACGCCAATTTCTTCGACAACCGCCTGCGCCTGACTTTCGACTATTACTGGAAGAAGACCACCGACATGCTTCTTGCCATACAGATACCTTACACCATGGGGTATGAAGACCCGGACACCAACGCCGGCGAGATGTCTACCCACGGCTACGACATCGACCTTACATGGCAGGATCACATCGGGGACTTCAACTACAGCGTAAGCGTAAACTTCTCCGACTTCATATCGAAGATTGACTACATCAACAACTCCGACATCATCAGCGGCGGCAAAATCAAGCGTGCCGGAACATACTTCAACGAGTGGTACGGATACATCTGCGACGGAATATACCAGACGCAGGAAGAAGTCAATAACTCGGCTACGCTCAACTCAAGCGTGACCGTCGGTGACTTGAAGTACCGCGACATAAGCGGACCCGACGGAGTGCCCGACGGTGTAATCTCGCCCGAGTACGACCGCGTGCCCCTCGGCAACTCTCTGCCCCGTTATCAGTACGGCGGCCAAATCAACGCTTCATGGCGCGGCATCGACCTCAGCATGGCGTTCCAGGGCGTAGGCAACCAGAAGTCTTACCTTGAAAGGGCGATGGTTGAGCCGCTGCGCAACAACTACGGCAACATACCCGCAATAATCGAAGGCAAATACTGGAGTCCGTTCAACACCGACGAGCAGAACGCAAACGCGTTCTATCCGCGTCTGTCAAGCGTGTCGAAGAACAACAACTACGCGACGTCAGACCACTGGATATTCAACGGAGGCTATTTCCGTATGAAGAACATCACGCTCGGCTACACCCTGCCGCAGCAGTGGACACGCTACATCGGCATCGACCGCACGCGCTTCTATGTCAGCGCGTCAGACCTGTTCTGCATCAGCGACTTCCCTGACGGGTGGGACCCTGAAATGGGAGTAAGCTCATATCCTATCACCACGTCAGTGGTATTCGGTATCCAAGTTACATTCTAAAAAAACCGCAAATACAATGAAAACAAAGATATTATTGTCAGCAATGGCAGCCGTCGGCCTTTGCCTTACATCATGTGAGAGCATGGATCTTGTGCCTAAGATGCAGGGCAACACGGAATCTTGGTACACCACCGAGACCGAGTTGAACTTGGCGGCGAACGACTTTTACATTCTCGGCTACTGGAACAGGCCGCTCGAGTCTTCGGAGCAATGGACGGACAACACCACATACCGCCAGCAGAACCGTAACCCAGGCAGCAACGGCACCGTGCTCGACGGTACGATGAACGGCCAGCAGTATGAGGTGTACGCGCTGTGGCAGCAGAGCTACAAGCTCATCGCGCGCTGCAACACCATGCTCGAGAACATTCACAAGGCCGAGGGCAACGTGGCCGAGAGCGTAATCAACCGCTACAAGGGTGAGGCTTACTTCTGCCGCGCCTGCAAGTACGCCGACTTGACGTTCTTCTACGGCGATGTGCCTTACATGGAAAAGACGATGACCATCACCGAGGCGGAGCAGATGGGACGTCGCGATAAGGACGAGGTGAAGGAGCTTACATACGCCGACTTCGACAAGGCGATAGAATACCTGCCCGAGTCTTACGGCAACGAGGAAATCCACGCCACGAAGGGTGCGGCTCTCGCAATGAAGGCCCGCTACGCCCTTTACATGCACGACTATGACGTCGCCGAGGCTGCCGCAAAGCAGTGCATAGGCCTTGGTCTGTACTCCCTTTACGCAAGCTATGCCGACCTGTTCAAGCAGCAGACGAAGAACGTGCCTGAAAAAATCTTCTGCCTGCCGCGCTTGGCATCGACCGACGTGTTTCTTGACACATGGTTCGTAACCAACGGCCTGCCGCGTAACGCCGGAGGCTACGGTTCTTACAATCCCTCATGGGACTTGCTGGCCGCATATCTTTGCACTGACGGCCTGCCAATTGACGAGTCGCCGCTGTTCGACCCGCACAACCCGTTTGAGAACCGTGACCCACGCTGCACGATGACTATCGTTGAGTTCAACACAAGGCACTGCGGCTTCGAGTACGACCCAAGTCCCGCCGCAAAGCAGGTGATGAACTACAACACCGGCCAGATGCAGACCAACAACGACTCGCGCATCAACGCCCAGTACGCTTCATTCAACGGACTGTTGTGGAAGAAGGGCATAGATGATAGTTGGGTTGAAAACCACGAGGTAGAGCAGGACTACATAATCATAAGGTATGCCGACGTGCTTCTTATCTATGCCGAGGCTCTTATCGAGCAGAACAAGGACTTGGACGTTGCGGCCGACTACATCAACCAAGTGCGCGCACGTGCTTACGGTGTTGACAAGAGCGCGACGAGCGAATATCCCGCCGTTGTCGCCACAGACCAGGCGCAGATGCGCAAGGCTGTGCGCATAGAACGCCGCATGGAGTTCGCTATGGAGAACCAGCGTCTGCAAGACCTTATGCGTTGGGACCTGGCTATCAAAGCTCTCAACGGTTACAACTATATCATGCTGACGGACCCGGAGCAGGAGCTTTCCGATGTCGTTGACACGGGCAACTGGTTCTGGGGCATAACACCTCAAATCGACGAAGACGGCCTTGCCGACTTCTCCGCGCTGTACAATAGGGGACTGTGCGCATACGGAGCGAAGCGCAACTTCCCCGAGCGGCAGATGCTGTGGCCAATACCTACGCACGATACACAGTTGAATCCCAACCTTGGGAACAACCCCGGCTATTAACCATAAACAGACAAGACAATGAAAAACAGGATATTATTCAGCGGCCTCAAGGCCGTGTCGTTGGGACTGCTCGCCTTTATGGCGGCGTCCTGCAACGACGATATAGACAACTATTATTCGCGTAACCAGTCGGAAATCACGATTGAAGGGTCGGGCGAATACATCAAGCTTGACGAGAGCAAGCCCGACGAAGTGGCGCTTACCATCGACTGGTCGCCCGCGCATGACTACGGCTACGACTATGTCACCACGTACCAGTATGAGATGCGCGTCAGCGGAAGCGGCGGTTCCATCGAGGAGTACGAGGACGACGACAATTTCCACCGTGAGTTCACCAACGCCGAGCTGCAAGACCTGCTCGTCAACCACTTCGGAGTGACAACGAGCACCGCGGTAGACGTTACGTTCACCATCACGGCATCGTTTGAAGGGCCTACGCTCAAGGTGCCCGATGTAGAGGAAAAGACTATAAAGGTGAAGACATACGGCCCCAGGCAGTTTGTTGCCGACACTCTCTACATGGCCGGAACGGCCGTAGGCGACGGGCGCGTCGAGCTGTCTGCAAGCGAATCTGACGCAGAGGTTTACAGCTACACGGGCCGTCTTGAGGCCGGAACAATAAACTTCCCCGTCATCAACTTCGACGAGTACAACGCCATAGGCCCCGAGAACCCCGACACTCCCATCGAGCTTAGCGACATGCCGGCCGTCATAACCGACCAGACCGAGGCCAACTATTGGGTTGTTCCCGAAGCCGACAACTACCGCATTACGGTCAACCTGCGCGAGCACACCGTGCGCATCGTGGCAGCCGGAGCAGTGGTTGACGTCGACCAGATGTTCCTCGCCGGAACAGCTGTGGGCGACGGGCAGGTTGAAATAGCCCAGACGCTTGAGAACGAGAACCTCTATGCTTGGCGCGGCGAGCTGCAGGCCGGAACGCTTTACCTGCCGCTTACGTATGAAGGTACGCAGGAAATGTCGATAGTTCCTGTTTCGGCGGGCGACACCGACATACACGACGGCGCACAGCAGACGTTCGCCCAGGTTGCTACAGCCACCGCTGCTGGAGGCCGCTGCTGGGAGATACCCGAAGCCGGAACCTACCGCATCGTGGTGAACAAGGAGGATAAGACCATCACCATATACTCGGCGGCTACCGACCTGAAGAACAAGACCATCATCTTCAAGCGTACTCAGGGCGAGGCCAACGACAACTACACCTGCGAGATAGAGCAGCTTTGGATATTCGGTTCAAACCATTATTACAACGGCAGCAGGCCGAGCGACGTAGTGCTGACGCAGAGTCTTGCCAACCCGCGCCTGTTCGTCTACAAAGGCGAGGCATTACAGGCCGACCAAATCAAGTTCTGCGCTACTGACAACTGGAACAACGAGTACGCCTTCGGTTCGGGCGACGTGAGGGACATGAAGGCCGACGTCACCTTCGGTCAGAAGTACCAGCCCATTTACGGCGGCCAGGGCAACAACCGTTACGCTTGGTTCAACATGCCTGACGGCACCAACTACATCGAGGTGTACATCGGTTCGGAGCAGTATGACGAGAGCGGCAACGCACTCAGCCAGTGCTGGGGCTTCGAAGACTCATACGTGATTTTCGACCAGAAGTAATGAAACATTAAAAACAACAATGACAATGAAAGATATGAGAAAATACGGCTTGATGCTCCTCTCGGGCATGATGCTTACGTCTACGCTCGTCGTCGGAACCTCGTGTTCCGACGATGACGACCTCAACTCGTCGTCGGTAGACTGGGAAATATCAGGCAACAAAATCATCGATATAAAGCCCGAGCGCACCAAGATGTTGAGGCTTTATGAATATGACGGTAACGGTGAAAAAATACCTGTTACTTACAACAAGGAATGTGCGCAGGCGGGCCAGCCGGTACTTGACAGCCAAGGCAATCCCGTATATAAGACAAAGCTGATTAACCCGATGATGGGGTGGGTTGTCTACGGCGGACTTGGCGACGGCCTTATCGACGACTTCGAAGAGCAGTATTCAAGCTTTGAGACGTCAGAGGGGCTTGACAACGTGTTCATGTACGGCGGAACGATGTACGTGCGCGGCGCTTGGAGCGACTTCGAGCCTGGCGAAGGCAAGTACATCTGGGACGAGTCTATATGGAACGAGCAGCACGACACCATCACCGCAAAGCGTTTCCGCATGATGCGCGACATCGCGAAGAGCTATGGCATGAAGCTGGCCTTCACCTTTGTTGTCAGCAGCGAGGACAAGCACTACAACTTCACGCCCGAATACGTGCGTGCGGCCGGCTGCAAGACTTACGACGTTACCACCGGCTCATGGAGCGGATGGTCGCCTTATCCTGACGACCCTGTGTTCCAGGAGAAGTACGAGAAGTTCCTCACGGCTTTCGCCGAGGAGTTTAACGACCCGTCGGTAACGCAGTTTGTCAGCGGCTTCGGCCTCGGCAAGTGGGGCGAGACTCACACGCTTAAATACTCTACCGGCGACGAGACGCCGCGCATGGCCGTCACCGAATGGATTTCAAGCCTTATGTCACGCCTCTTCACGCGCGTGCCAATCGTCATCAACTATCACCGTTGCATCATGTCCACCAAGTCGAGCGGCGACGCCGACCTCGCCTCGGCGGAGCAGATTATCGACGACTGCGTGAACAAGGGCTTCAGCCTGCGTCATGACGCGTTCGGCATGAAGAGCTATTACATGGACTGGGAGCGCGGCATCGCAACGAAGTACCGCTACCTGCGGCCTATCATAATGGAAGGCGGATGGGTCGAGTCGTCGCACGGCGGCTCGATTGCCGGCGACGGATATGCCAACTTCGCGGAGGTTCGCCAGGGCGAGTATGACGAGGCCAAGGGCGCCAACGTCAACATGATGGACTTCCGCTACTCGTCGAACGTCAATACGGGCGAGACCCACTCATGGTTCAACTCTGCCTTCAACCTTGTCAATGACTTCATAGCCGAAGGCGCTTACCGCCTCTATCCCGACAAGATTTCGGCTCCAACGTCGGCGTCGTCGGGCCATAAGGTTACCTTCGTTCACCGCTGGTCGAACCTCGGCTGGGGCTACTGTCCCAACAACATACCGCAGTGGAACCATAAGTACCAGGTATGCTTCGCCCTCTTGGACAAGTCTACGGGCGAGCCTCTCTACCGTTTCGTCGACCCGGCGCCAGAAATAAGCGACTGGGTTAAAGGCTCCGTCCACTCGTACACCACGTCGTTCAGCCTTGACGGCGTAGCTTCAGGCGAGTACACATGGGGCGTGGGCATTGTCGACACAACCGACAACAACGAAATCGGCATACTTATTTCCGCCCGCGACGAGTTCCAGACAAAGGACGGCTGGGTGAAGATTTGCGATGTGACGGTGAAGTAAAGACCCACCCCAACCTAACCCGAGACCCACCCCAACCCTCCCGAAGGGAGGGAGCTTGATTACTTTCGCCAATTGCATTCGGCGTATATTAGCAGATGCTAATTAAGCCCCCTCCCTTCGGGAGGGCTGGGGTGGGTTATTATAAGGCTGATAAGTAATTTCCAAAAGGCCACCTTTTGCACTGCAAAAGGTGGCCTTTTAGCGTGTAATTGATGGCCTTTTGCAGGCTGAAAGGCCACCTCTTGCATTGCCCCTCGTTCAGCCTTGCTTTCAAGGCGGTTTGCGGCTATTAGGCTTATCGGCCCTATCGGGCTTATAAGCCTTATTCATTTGATAGGCCGGATAAGCCCGATAGGGCCGATAAGGCTAATAAACCACAAGGCAAAGGCCGATAAAGCAAACAGCAAGCGCCAATCCACTAATCAGCAAAAGCATATCAAGCTCCCTCCCTTCGGAAGGGTTGGGGTGGGTCGTCCCTTCGGTTGGGGTGGTTTTTAGGTGGTATTGGGCTGTGTCGTAGGTTTGGCGGCATTGTTTTTTTGTCTTTTTCTTCCTATATATTTTTTCTCTCTTTGCGTCATAAATAATGAAAACTTATACTGAAAACCTTACGATGAAACGATTACTGACAACTGTTTTCGCTTTGCTGACGCTTCATGCCTCCTTCGCCGCCGACGTGCTCGTCGAGGCAGAGTCGTTCGCCGACAAGGGCGGATGGGCAGTCGACCAGCAGTTCATGGACCTTATGGGTTCTCCGTATCTCATAGCTCACGGCATGGGTGTGCCCGTGGCCGACGCTTCAACCACAGCCGACGTGCCCGAGGACGGGCGTTATCGCGTGTGGGTGAGGACGTATAACTGGACTTCGCCCTGGCACAAGGGCGAGGGTCCCGGCAGCTTCCGCGTGGGCGTTGACGGCAAGTTCAAGACAAAGAAAATGGGCTGCACCGGCGACAGCTGGCAGTGGCAGGACGGCGGAGTGGTGAAGCTCAAGAAGGGCAGCCGCCGCATTACGCTGCACGACATGACAGGCTTCGACGGCCGTGTTGACGCGATACTCCTCACGACCGACCTTGAAAGCTCGCCCGAGGAGCGCTTCGGCGCAGGCCACGACTGGCGCTTCGCCCTGCTCGGGGGCAGGCAGCCGCAGGCCAAGCAGTTCGACTTCGTTGTAGTTGGCGGCGGTATCGCCGGCATGTGTGCGGCCGTTACGGCGGCTCGCCTGGGCTGCCGCGTGGCCTTGGTCAACGACCGCCCCGTGCTCGGAGGCAACAACTCGTCGGAGGTGCGCGTGCATCTCGGCGGAATAATAGAGACCGGACAGTATCCAGCCCTTGGCCGCATGATACGCGAGTTCGGCCACAGCCGCGGCGGAAACGCCAAGCCCGGCGACTATTACGAGGACGCCAAGAAAGACTCTTTTGTCCTCGCAGAACCCAATGTGACTTTGTTTTCAGGATGGCATGCCACCGGCGTGAAGGCCGGTGAGGGTAAAATCTCTTCAGTTACAATACAAAACATCGAGACGGCGGAGCGCATCGTGCTCTCCGCTCCTCTCTTCAGCGACTGCACCGGCGACGCTTCCGTCGGAGTGTGGGCCGGTGCCGACTTCACCATGGGGCGCGAGGCGCGCTCCGACTACGGCGAGAGCATGGCGCCAGAGGTGGCCGACTCAATCGTGATGGGTTCGTCAATACAGTGGTACAGCGAAAAGACGGAAGGCAAGAGCCGCTTTCCGGAGTTCGCTTACGGCATCGACTTCAACGAGGGCAACGCCGAACGGGTAACCATGGGCGAGTGGACTTGGGAGACGGGAATGAACCGAAACCAGATAACCGAGGCCGAACGCATACGCGACTACGGGCTTCTCGTGGTGTATTCAAACTGGAGTTTCCTCAAAAATCATGCTTCTTACCGCGACGACTACGCACGCCGCCGCCTTGCGTGGGTGGCCTATGTGCTGGGCAAACGCGAGTCGCGCCGCCTTCTCGGCGACTATGTGCTGGCGCAGGACGACATCGACAAGGACGTGCGCCACGAGGACGCGTCGTTCACCACGACGTGGGCCATCGACCTGCACTTCGCCGATTCCGTCAACTCCGCACGCTTCCCGGGCAACGAGTTCAAGACACGCACCGTGCATCACTGGATACATCCCTACGCCGTTCCTTACCGTTGCCTCTACTCGCGCAACGTTGACAACCTCTTTATGGCAGGCCGCAACATCAGCTGCACGCACGTTGCATTAGGCACTGTGCGCGTGATGCGCACCACGGGAATGATGGGCGAGGTAGTGGGCATGGCCGCCGCGCTGTGCAAGAAGCACAATACTACGCCGCGCGAGGTGTACCATCACCATCTTGGCGAGCTGCGCTCGCTCATGGAAAAGGGCGCGGGCCGCACCGATGCGCCCGACAACCAGCGCTTCAACGAACCCAACGAGACGCTGCCTTTGCCCAAAGCCTTAATGCAGAAAGAAACACAACAGAAATGAGAAACATAACATTAACCATAGTCTTTTTATCGGTCATCGCTCTGTGTCCGCGCCAGTCGCGGGCGCAGGGCTATGCCACAATGCAGGGAGACACGCTCCGCATAGGCAACAGTCATATCGAACGCGTGTTCCTTTGGAATGGAGGCGAGCTGAAAACCGTCGCCCTTGTTGACAAGGACGGCGGCAAAGTGATGCGCTCTAAAGGCTCACAACCCGACTTCCTCGTTGTAAAAGGCAAGGCCGAGGACGGCCGCCTGTCGCAGGAAAACGTGCCTTCCGACGGCGTTCACCCGGCTTATCTGCAAGTAACAGTTGACTACCGCAAGGGCGGTCTTGAGATAAAGAGGCAGTACCGCGTGTACGACGTGCCGGCCATAGCCTGCCACACGTGGCTCCGCGGACATCTTGCCACCATCGAACAGGGCCGCGAAGTGTCCGGCGCCGACCGCAAGAACATCGAGTTTAAGGAAGACATGGACGCCGGAGTGAAAATCCCCGTGCTCGACCGTCTTGAGCTTCCGGGCAACCACTGGCGATGCAATGCCGTGGAGTTCTTTGACTATACCGACTGGAACGACAACCTCGTGGCCTGCCGAAGCTTCATTCCCTACCGCGAAAACGGCTACCGCGGCAACCTGCTCGTGGCCTCCGACCTCGTGACAGGCAGCGGTTTCTTCTTCCTAAAGGAAGCTCCCTGCTCGTCAACGCAGCTCCATTACCCCGGCTACGACTTCCGCGCGGAGTACGGAAACTTCAAGGTTACCGGTCTTGGAGCGGCTTCCGGCGACGTAACTCCTGACGGCTGGACATCCGTCTACGGCGTTGTCACGGGCGTGTTCGATGGCGGCGAGCGCGAGGCTCTTACCGCCTTGCACGACTACCAGCGGCAGGCGCGCCTCGAAAAGGCCACCGGACGCGACGGCGACGAGATGGTTATGCTCAACACATGGGGCGACCGCAGTCAGGATTCCAAGATAAACGAGGCGTTCTGTCTTGCCGAACTCGACCGCGCCGCGCGGCTCGGTGTCACCGTGTTCCAGCTCGACGACGGCTGGCAGATAGGCAAAAGCCCCAACTCGAAGGTGGCGAAAGGCTCGTTCAAGGACATCTGGAGCAACAAGGATTACTGGAAACCGGACCCCGTGAAGTTCCCCGACGGCCTGCGTCCAATCGTTGAGAAGGGCAAGAAGCTCGGCATCCGCATCGGCCTTTGGTACAATCCCAGCGTGCAGCACGACTTCGCCGACTGGCGCAAGGATGCCGATGCGATACTCGGATTGTGGCGGGAGTACGGCATAACGGTGTTCAAGATTGACGGACTTCAAATCCCGACGAAGGCCGCCGAGCAAAACCTGCGCTCGCTGTTCGACACTGTTCAGAAAGAGAGCGGCGGTCAGGTAATCTTCAACCTCGACGCAACGGCAGGACGAAGGGGCGGCTACTGCATGTTCACGGAGTACGGAAACATATTCATGGAGAACCGATACACCGACTGGGGCAACTATTATCCGTTCCATACGCTGCGCAACCTGTGGCAGCTTTCGCGCTACGTGCCCGCCCAGAGGTTGCAGGTGGAGTTCCTGAACAAGTGGCGCAACGCCGCGAAATACGCCGAGGGCGACATCTTCGCGCCGCAAAACTACACGTTCGACTACCTCTTCGCCACCACGATGGCAGGCCAGCCGCTGGCTTGGATGGAAGCGCAGAACCTGCCGGAGGAGGCTTTCGCCACCGGCAACCTTGTCAAACAGTACACCAAGATACAGGAAGACCTGCACAGCGGAACAATACTTCCCATCGGCGACGAGCCTTCAGGCCGCTCGTGGACGGGCTTCCAGTCAATCAAGGACAGCCGTTCGGGCTACTTCATCGTTTACCGCGAGGACAACGCCGACGCTTCTGCGTGGGTCAAGACGTGGCTCGACGGCGGCGAGAAAGTCACCCTCACGCCCCTGATGGGCGGCGGCAAAGCCTGCGAAACGGCTGCCGACGACGAGGGACGGGTGCGCTTTACGCTGGCGGATAAGAACAGTTTTGCGCTTTACAAATATGAGATAACCCAATGACAAATACCTAACAACCTGACAGATGAAGAAGACATTGATGCTATTGCTTGCCCTGATGCCCCTCGGGCTGTGGGCTGCGACCGACTACATCGCCAACGTCTACGGCCGCGACTACCAGCTGCTCAACGGCAAGTGGGCGGCCATCGTCGACCTTTACGACGCCGGCGGCAAGATGGAAATCTACAAAAACAAGACCGCCGCGAAGCCCGAAGAGTTCTATGAATACTCCTTTGAGAACGGCCTGCGCCTCAATGTGCCGGGCGACTGGAACTCGCAGGCACCCGAACTGAAATACTATGAGGGCACCGTTTGGTACGCCCGCCACTTCAACGCGCAGCCCGTTGGCGGCAAGCGCAACTTCCTTTACTTCGCCGGAGTGAGCTACCGCTGCAACATCTACCTGAACGGCGAGAAGATAGGAAGCCATGAAGGCTCGTTCACTCCGTTCCAGTTCGAGGTTACGGGCAAGCTGAAACAGGGCGACAACCTGCTTGTCGTCGAGGTGAACAACCGCCGGCAGAAGGACGCCATACCTGCGATGTCGTTCGACTGGTGGAACTACGGCGGCATAACGCGCGACGTAATGCTCGTCACCCTGCCCGAAACCTACATCAGCGATTACTTCATCCGTCTTGACAAACACCGCGCAGACCTTATCCATATCGACGCGGAGCTGTCGCAGGCGGTGGCCGGAAGGCAGATAAAGGTAAGCCTGCCGCAGCTGAAGCGCGACGTTACGCTGACTACCGACGCTGAAGGCAAGGCTCATACGCAGCTTAAAGTCAAGGGCCTGCGCCGCTGGTCTACCGACGACCCGTGGCTTTACCGCGTGGAGCTGACGACCGACGGCGACCGCGTGACCGACGAGATAGGCTTCCGCAACATCGAAACCAAGGGCACGCAGATACTGCTCAACGGTAAGCCCGTGTTCCTTCGCAGCATCTCTTTCCATGAGGAAATACCCCAACGCATGGGCCGCGCCTGTACGCCGGGCGACGCGATGATGCTTCTCTCGGAAGCGCGCGACCTCGGAGCGAACATGATTCGACTGGCGCATTACCAGCAGAACGAGTACATCGTGAGGCAAGCCGAGCGCATGGGCTTCATGCTCTGGCAGGAGATACCCGTGTGGCAGGCCATCGACTTCACCAATGAGGAGACTTTGGCGAAGGCTTCGAAGATGCTCACAGAAACCATCCTGCGCGACCGCAACCGCTGCGCCGACTGCTTCTGGGGCATCGCCAACGAGACGCAGAACACCCCGGAGCGCAACCGTTTCCTGTCAAAGCTGCTGCAAACGGGCAAGGACATCGACACTACGCGCCTCTTCGTGGCCGCCTTCGACCTTGCTTATTTCGACAAGACGGAAGACAAGTTCGTGATGCACGACGACTTCTGGCCGAACCTTGACATGGTGGCCATCAACAAATACATGGGCTGGTATGCGGCGTGGCCTAAAGACCCGGCCGACATCCACTGGGACGTTGCCCCCGGCAAGCCGCTCTTCATCTCGGAGTTCGGCGGCGAGGCGCTCTACGGCCAGCACGGCGACAAGGACTGGGCGTCGAGCTGGAGCGAGGAGTATCAGGCCGAACTGTTCCGCAAGAACCTGCTGATGTTCGAGAACATACCCAACCTCTGCGGCGTGTCGCCATGGATATTGTTCGACTTCCGCAGTCCTACGCGCCTGCATCCCTCGAACCAGGACGGCTGGAACCGCAAGGGACTCGTGTCCGACCAAGGGCAAAGGAAGCAGGCATGGTACATCATGCACGACTACTACGCCAAGAAAAAGGCCGGGGACGAGCGGCGTTAAGCAGGGCGGACGGCGGTCATCCGGCGGCCTGTCATCCGCCATCGTATCAGCCCCATCCGTCCTATCGCTCCCAGTGCTCCCATCTAACGCCAAGCAAAAGGTGGCCTTTTGCGCTGCAAAACATGGCCTTTCGGCCTGTAAAAGGCGGCAAATCGCAAGCCAAAAGGCCACCTTTTGCAAGGGCGTTGGTAACATGCTGAAAATCAATTCGTTACAAATCTTGTAAAATTTTATATGAAACGCCACCCTCTGTAGGGACATAATTTATTATGTCCGGACGCCGCGAAGAGGCGTATAAGATAAGCAGTGCCAAATAGATACGTTCTTTCAGAACGTTCGGACATAATGAATTATGTCCCTACAAAAGTGTATGCTTATATCGACTCACGTTAAATTATGTCCCTACAAAGGGTGATGTTTTGTGCGTTCACCATGCAGAAACATCCGAAATCTTATCAACTACCAATATGAAACAAACCAAACCAATACTTCTGTTGCTGCTTGCCCTCGTGCTGGCGGTCATGCCCGCCACGGCGGCCGACAAGGTGCTGAAGGTGCTTGCGATAGGCAACAGCTTCTCGGCCGACGCCGTAGAGCAGAACGTTGTCGAGCTTGCCGCAGCCGACGGCAGGCAGATGATTGTGGCAAACATGTTCATCGGCGGCTGTCCCCTTAGCCGCCACGTAGACAATGCGCGGCAGGACAAGGGCGCATACCGCTACCGCAAGACCGGCGTTGACGGCAAGCGGGTGCAGCAGGACAACATGTCCATAAGCCGTGCGCTGGCCGACGAGCAGTGGGACTACGTATCTTTGCAGCAGGCCAGCGACCGTTCGGGCCAGCCGGAGACCTACGAGCCTTACCTCACTGAACTGATAGAGTATATAAAAAAGCTGTCGCCAAAGAGCGAAATTGTGTGGCACCAGACGTGGGCTTACGCCAAATCGTCGCGCCACGGAGCCTTTCCGCGCTATGGAAACGACCAGCTGCGCATGTACAACTGCATTGTTGACGCATCGCAGAAGGCCGTGAAAAGTCACGGCATTGACATCGTGATACCAGTCGGAACGGCCATCCAGAACGCGCGCACGACATTCATCGGCGACAACATGAACCGCGACGGACACCATCTTGAGAACTCTTACGGACGTTACACGGCGGCCTGCACGTGGTACGAAGCACTGACAGGGCGCAGCGTTGTGGGCAATGCCTACCGTCCGGAGGGCATGAACGGCGACCTCGCACGCGCCGCACAGGAAGCCGCCCACGCGGCGGTCGGCAGTCCGTGGACGGTCACCAACCTTGCCTATATACAGCCTTCAACGGTGCTTTACAAGGACAAGTCGGTGCCCGTGGCAGTGCGCGTGGAAGACCTTTTGCACCGCATGACGATGCACGAGAAGGTGATGCAGATGGTGCAATACACCCTCGGAACAAACAATATAGAGAACAATAAGGGCGTGGAGGTGAAGAACATCCCGGCCGAGACAGGCTCGCTGATTTACTTCGGCACCGAACCCACCCTGCGCAACAACATGCAGCGTCACGCCATGGAAGACAGCCGCCTCGGCATTCCAATCCTTTTCGGCTACGACGCGATACACGGTTTCCGCACAATATTCCCCATTCCGCTGGCTCAAGCGTGCAGCTTCAACCCCCATCTTACGCGCCTTTCGTGCCGCGTAAGCGCACAGGAGGCGCGCATGTCGGGCGTTGACTGGACGTTCTCGCCCATGATTGATGTGGCGCACGACCCGCGCTGGGGCCGCGTTGCCGAGGGTTACGGCGAAGACCCGTACCTTAACGGAGTGTTCGGGGCGGCCGCCGTGCGCGGTTATCAGGGCAAAAGCCTTGCCGACAGTGTGTCGATAGCCGCCTGCCTGAAGCACTACGTGGCCTACGGAGCTTCGGAGGCAGGGCGCGACTACGTATATACCGAGGTGTCGCGGCAGACCCTTTGGGACACATATCTGCCCCCTTACCGCAAGGCTTTGGAGGCAAATCCGGCCACGGTGATGAGCTCTTTCAACAACTTCAGCGGCACTCCGGTCACCGCAAGCAAGTATCTGCTTACCGATGTGCTGAAGAAACAGCTTGGCTTCGGCGGTTTCATAGTGTCCGACTGGGCGGCCATCGAGCAGCTGAAAGCACAGGGAGCGGCGCGTGATTTGAAGCGTGCCGGCGAGCTGGCGGCCAACGCCGGGCTTGACATGGACATGATGTCGCACTCTTACGACAAGCATCTTGAGCAGCTTGTGGCCGAAGGACGGGTTGACACTGCCGTCATCGACGATGCCGTAAGGCGCATCCTCAAGGTGAAATTCGACCTCGGACTGTTTGAAAATCCTTACACTCCGGCGGTCAAGGACGACTCTCGCTTCCTTCGTAAGGAGAGCATCAGGCTGGCCGAAGAGCTTGCCGAGGAGTCCATGGTGCTGCTGAAGAACGATAACAACACGCTCCCCCTGCGCACGCAGAAGCGCATTCTGCTTACCGGTCCGCTGGCCGACGCGCCCTTCGACATGCTCGGCTGCTGGTACGGACACGGCGAAACGGGCGACATAACGTCAATTCTCACCGCCATGAAGACGGAGTTTGAGGGCAAGGCCGACGTGCAGTATGTACCCGGTTGTCCGTTCGAGGGCGACGACGAGAGCGGCTTCCGCGATGCCGTAAAGGCCGCGAAGAAGGCCGATGTCATTGTTGTCTGCCTCGGAGAGAAGGGCAAATGGAGCGGCGAGAACGCCTCGCGTGCCTCCATCGAGCTGCCCGGCGTGCAGCTGCGCTTCCTCGAAGAGCTGAAGAAAGCAGGCAAGCCGGTGGTTGTAGTGCTGTCAAACGGCCGTCCGTTGCAGCTCGACCGTGTCGCTCCTTTGGCCGATGCGATGGTCGAGATGTGGCAACCCGGCATAGTGGGCGGCACTCCTTTGGCCGGAATACTGTCCGGACGGGTCAATCCTTCGGGACGGCTTGCGATGACGTTCCCCGTCACCGGCGGCCAGATACCTATCTATTATAACCGCCGTCCGAGTGCGCGCCATCATCAGGGGTTCTACCATGACCTGACGAGCGACCCCCTTTACGAGTTCGGTTACGGCCTTAGCTACACCACGTTCGAGTATGGCGAGCCTGTGGTTTCGCGCACAACGTTGGACAAGAAAGGACGTTTCAGCGTGGAAGTGGACGTCAGGAACACCGGCGCGGTTGACGGCAAGGAGACCGTTCTGGGCTTTGTCACCTGCCCGTATGCCGAACTTACGCGCCCCGTCAAGGAGCTTCGCTTCTTCACCAAGAAGGAAATCAAGGCCGGGGAGACCGTAAAGTGCCGTTTCGAACTTAACGTCCAGCGCGACCTCGGCTTTGTCAACGACAAGGGAGAGACCGTTGTCGAGCCTGGCGAATACCGCCTAACAATAGGCGGAAAGACTGTAACATTGGAAATAACTGAATGAAAACGATGAAAAATATCAAGTTTTTGTTAGTCACGGCGGCGGTGACATTCACCGCCGTTGCTGCCAAGGCGCAGACCGTGACACCGGAGATTGAGAAGCGTGCGGCGTCCATCGTGGAGAAGATGACGCTCGAAGAGAAGGTCAGCTACTTGTCGGGCGCAACGTCGTTCTCGCTCCGTGAGATACCGAGAGTAGGCATTTCTACGGTGCTGTTGGCCGACGGTCCCGTGGGACTTCGCAACCATGCGCCCCACAGTACGTTGTATCCTGCGTCGATGTTGAGTGCCGCCACGTGGAACAGGGACTTGCTCTTCCGTCTCGGAAGCTCGTTGGGCGATGACGCGAGGGCACGAGGCGTGGGCATACTGCTCGGCCCCGGCGTGAACATTTACCGCTCGCCGCTGTGCGGAAGGAACTATGAGTACTTCGGCGAAGACCCTTATCTCACCGGCGAAGCCGCCTTAGCGTACATCAAGGGAGTGCAGTCCAAGGGCGTGATGGCCACCATCAAGCACTTCGCAGGCAACAACCAGGAGTGGAGCAGGCATCATGTAAGCTCGGAAATAGACGAGCGGACGCTCTTTGAAATATATTTCCCTGCGTTCCAAAAGGCCGTCACCAAGGGCAGCGTTGGCGCGGTGATGGACAGCTACAACCTGCTTAACGGCGTGCACTCGACCGAGAATGCGTGGCTCAACAAGGAGGTGCTGCGCAACCGTTGGGGCTTCAACGGCATAATAATGTCCGACTGGACGTCGGTATATTCAACCATAGCGGCGGCCAACAACGGCATGGATTTGGAGATGCCGAAGGGAAAGAACCTCAACATCGAGAAACTGCGCCCGGCCATCGAGGCAGGAACGGTGGATGAGAGGGTGATTGACGAGAAGGTGCGCCACATCCTCCAGACCATCATGGCCTTCGGAATTTTCGACCGTAAGCAGAAGGACGAGAGCATACCTCTTGACAATCCGGCATCGCGCGAGACTTCCCTTGCACTGGCCCGCGAGGGCATCGTGATGCTGAAAAACGACGACGGAGTGCTCCCCCTGCGCGGAACGACGGCCTTGGTAGGCCCTAACGCCACCGTAATAACTACCGGCGGAGGCAGCGGAAACGTTGTTCCCTTCACCGAAACGACCGTGAGCGAGGCGTTGGCAAAGATGAAACCGAAGACCATCATGCTCACAGACGACGTTATCTACGAAGACATTGCCGACCAGGTGTTCACCGACTCAACAATGAAGACAAAGGGTTTCCTCGGCGAATACTTCAAGAACAAGGGGCTGAAGGGCGACGCCGACGTGCTGAGGGTTGACCCGAAGGTGGACTTCGACTGGCAGTATGGCCGCCCGATGGACGGCTTCCCCACCGACACTTTCTCCGTACGGTGGAGCGGATGCTACACTGCCAAGGCCGACGAGACGCTGAAAATATACATCGGAGGTGACGACGGTTACCGCATAAAGGTGAACGGCAAGACCGTGGCAGGCGACTGGGGAAACCACGCCTACTCGTTCCGCGAGCTGGCGTTGAAGGTGAAAGCCGGCGTGAGGAACGACATCGTGGTGGAGTATTTTGACAACATATCGTCAGCCAACATAAAAGTGAGCATGAAGCGGCTCAACGAAAAGAAGCTGTTTGAGGGCATACGCAAGGCCGACAACGTGGTTTACTGCGCCGGGTTCAACAGCAGTATCGAGGGCGAAGGCTTCGACCGCCCCTTCGAGCTGCCGCAGTTCCAGAGGGAAATGATTGGCCGCATAGCCGACGCCAACCCCAACATGGTGGTTGTAGTCAATGCTGGCGGCGGCATAGCCTTCAAGCCTTGGATTGACAAGGTTAAGGGAGTGCTTATGGCTTGGTATCCCGGACAGGAGGGCGGACAGGCCATCGCCGAGATACTGCGCGGCAAACTGTCGCCCAGCGGCAAGCTGCCCATATCAATAGAGGAGAAACTTGAGGACAACCCTTCTTACGAAAACTACCACGAGAACATGCAGGGACGCGAGCTTCGGTCGGTGGAATACCGCGAGGGAGTGTTCATGGGATACCGCGGTTACGACAAGAAGGGCGTAAAACCGCTGTTCCCCTTCGGCTTCGGACTGTCTTACTCTACCTTCGAGTACTCCGGTCTGACGCTTGAAAAGACCGGCGACAACGAGGTGAAAGTGGCCTTCAACGTGAAGAACACCGGCAAGATGGAGGCCAAGGAAACGGCCCAGGTGTACGTCTCCGACCGTCAGTCGCTCGTGAAACGGCCGTTGAAGGAACTTAAAAACTTCGAGAAAGTATCGTTGAAACCGGGCGAAACTAAGCGCGTGGAGCTTACGCTCGACAAGGAAGCCTTCGCCTATTACGACGTGATGCAGCAGCAGTTCGTAGTCGAGCCGGGCACGTTCACCGTGTCGGTGGGCGGCAGTTCGGCCGACCTTCCCCTCAAACAGGACATCGAACTCTGACCTCCGCGTAACTGCCTGATAATCAATAGTATTACAAAAGGCCGCCTTTCTCCCTAAGAAAGGCGGGCACTTATTGCG
>ERZ780117.144-NODE-144-length-35372-cov-20.025172_pt1 | contig 35372 bp, 37 predicted proteins | sample MGYA00510985_ERZ780117 | MGnify/ENA primary metagenome ERZ780117 (study PRJEB29588, sample SAMEA2159553) | human gut metagenome | biome: human gut; feature: human-associated habitat; material: faeces | place: Denmark | collected 2008/2010 ...
GGAAATGTATGAACTGGTAAGGGATTCGCTTATTTCAGACCCTACATTGACACCTTCGGACCTTCATTCATTCTATCACGAGGAATACCCTTTGCTCGGACTTGACGACTTTGCAATGATATGTGACGACGCAATGGCTGAACTATATTACGAAAGGAACGGGGATGTCGCTTAACTGAATACCACACTCTCTTATGTCGCTGAATATCAACTAATTAACATGAAAAATCAGCTAACGATACAAAACGCGGTTAACGAGGCTCTAAAACATGGCCTATTGGAATGCAAAACATGGCCTTTTACAAGCTGATTGACGGCCTTTTAAAGCATGGTGGGTATTCAATGTAATTTTAATCCAACAAAACATCAAATTCAAAACAATAAAAATCAATACAACAAAGATTATGGAAACGACAGAAAACAGAACTTCAATAGCAAGATATATTTGGCGGGTATTCCAGCACAGTGTAATCACTTTAAGTTGGGGAATATGCTTTGCTTCGGTAAGGACTTTAAGTAATGGCACGGAGTTTCATGTACAGGGCTTCAAGATGACGGGTTATGTAAGAGTCGAGTATGACGAAGGCTCGGATACATTTACAGTTACCCTTACTCCTGACGACAATCTCAAAAACAGAATTACAATAGAAAACGTTTATCTTGACAACCTCATTTCGGTAATAGACGAAAACGTGGAATATTGCGAAAATTATGAAACCAAGGTAAGACAATGGCTAAAGAAACAAGCAGTCTGATTTTGGGATATTTGAGCTTTTACAGGAATGACATTTACAGGAGAAAAACAATTAAACGAAAAAACACCTTCTGTAAAACTTCAAATTTTGGTAAATGCTTGAATACCAGAAAGACTGAACACTCTTAAATGCAGGGATATGTGACAACGAGTGATATTACAGAAACACAAAAATCACGTATCCTTGTTTTTGTTATAACAGCAAGAAAAACCAATAAAACGACAACAGCAAAAATGATTAGATACTACTTTAATATTACAATCAATGGCGTAAAACTGAATGTCAACGTTAATGCCAATAACCAACAGACGGCCTACGGAAAAGTAAAACGGCTCTATCCTATGGCGACGAATATTCACTTGACAAGAACAGAAAGACAATGGAACCAAGGTATGTTATAATCCTCGACTTCTGCATCGGTGCCTTGAACATTATCAGGCTGACGGATGACGAGGTAAAAGAATCCGAACAATATAATGACTTCGAGGAATACTTGTCAACGTTGGAGGACAAATACGGCTTCAGGCTGAATAATTGCCAATGGATGACGACTGAGAACCTGAGCGTTTATTGGTATGAAGACGGACAGGAAGTAAGCAGAGAACAATTTAAATATCACAAGGAAGGATGGCTCTAAACGGCTGTCCTTCTTTTATTTTTTGTACTTGATAAACGGATTAGGATATTCAAAATTATGTATAAACTGAAATGCTTACGGATGTTTTCCATATCGGCAGACAATTTTTGCATTATTTTAGTACGATTATCTTGTAAAACTGCATTTATTTTATGCAAAATCATTATATTTGTGCTGACAATTAATGCAATATACGTATGGAACGGTTATATGAATTTTTCAACAGGAAGCTGAAAAGCACCCCTACCGACTTCCTCAGATACAAGTACGACAGGATAAGGTGGGACGGAAGGGCGTTCGGAATTGTAGGGCCAAGAGGTGTTGGCAAATCGACAATGATTTTACAACATATCAAGCTCAATTTGGATACTGCTGACACACTGTACGTATCGGCAGACCATATATATTTTTCCGAACACAGCCTTGTCGACCTAGCAGATTACTTTGTCAAGATGGGAGGGAAGCACCTTTTCATTGATGAGATACACAAATATGATGGCTGGGCGAGGGAAGTAAAGCAGATTTATGACAGCTATGAGGATTTGCAGATAGTCATCTCAGGGTCGTCAATACTTGACATATACAAGGGTATGGCTGACTTAAGCCGGAGGTTCCCGATTTACGAGATGCAAGGGTTGTCGTTCCGTGAGTACCTGAGTTTATTCCACGGCATAAATGCACCCGTATACAGCTTGGATGAAATATTGAGCCATAAAGCCGTATTGCCCGACGTGAAACATCCTTTGCCTTTGTTCAAGGATTATCTTCGCAACGGGTATTATCCTTTCAGACGTGACGAGGAATATGAAATGGAGTTGCTTCAGGTAATAAACCAGACAATGGAAGTTGATATTCCTACGCACCTTCAGGCAAATGTCTCGTTAGGCAAAAAGCTGAAAAGCCTGTTGATGGTCGTGGCGAAGAGCGTTCCGTTCAAGCCGGTGATGCAAAGGTTGGCCGAGGCAACAGGAATAAGCAGGAACGACATCCCAGATTACCTCGTCTATATGGAACGCGCCGGAATGATAACCCAGCTAAGGAACTCTACCGGAGGTATTCGTGGATTGGGAAAAGTGGAGAAACTGTATCTTGACAACACCAATCTTATATACGCTCTTTCGCCTGAACATGCTGACATAGGAAACGTAAGGGAAACATTTTTCATGAACCAGATGAGAGTGATGAACGACGTTACAAGTTCGTCCATTTCAGACTTTGAGATTGACGGCAAGACTTTCGAGATTGGCGGAAGGAAGAAAGGACAGAAGCAGATAGAAAACGCCGAAGAAGGCTATATCGTAAAGGATGACATAGAGAGCGGATATGCAAATGTTATACCTCTTTGGACTTTTGGACTGAATTATTAAAATGTATTCAGGTAATATAAATCCTAAAAGCAGTTTATCGGTGGCAAAGTTAGAATCTATTGCTGAAAAATAAATATCCAAGTTGCTTTTTGTGTTCAAAATTAAATTAAAATACTATTATCAAATAATATAACTAAAAGATGAAAGATAGTTATGATATACTTCTTCAGAGAGATGAATGGAAAGAAAAATGTGCGATTATTTTAGAAAGAGACAATTATACCTGTAAACATTGTAATTGTAGAGGCATACATAATGATACTTTTTTAAAAATTTCTGATATAGATGATATTAATGCTTTTTTCCCTGGTAAGTTTGTTTTTCAAGGTAAAAATATAGCAGAATTTTGCGATAGTATTCCGTGGAATGAGGAGGGAAAAGACTATTCTGTTAAATGGGATTTCAAAACAAAGTTATTTAATGGAGCTTATATTAATATTTTTAGACCTCTTAAAGTAGAAGCTTTTGTTTTTGCTTCTGATAATAAATTGGTGAATAAAAGCTTTAAGCGTTATGGAAATGGGAAAATGGATGGATTTTATAATAATGTAAAGTTTAACTTTTATATTCATGCGTTTAAATTTAATGATGATTTAGGTAGTACATCTTATGCATCATTAAAGTATGAATTTCGACTACAATTTTTTGAAAATCTAGAAATTACTATATCTTGTGATAATTGTTTGTATTTTATTAAAGTAAGTTTTCCTTTTGTCAGTTTGTCAACATCACACAATGTTCAAATTTTACGAATAAAGCAATTTAATATTCATCATAATTATTACATATGCGGAAAGAAACCGTGGGAGTATGGTGATGATGCTTTGGTCACGCTTTGTTCTGACTGCCATAAAAAGTTTCATAATACTCATGAAGTCCCAGTTTATTCATCAAGTGAAAAGAAAATAGAATCTTATGCAAAATTGTGTGACAGATGCGGTGGTAGTGGTTTTTTACCTCAATATGAATATTATGAAGATGGAATATGCTTTAAATGTAATGGAGAAGGTGTAGTTTTTTGATATGTGAATTTAGGGAACTTAAATCAATAAAGCATGTAATATTTCTATATTTTATTCTGAAAATTTACTTTTACCTAAACAAATGATACACATATGACACTGGAAGAAAAGATAAAAACTCTTTGAATGGGAAAGACTTTGGCAAGACAGATGATGAAAAACATTCTTGTGAAATTAAATCAGATTTAATAAAACATTTCTTAATTATATTTAATACTACATTCATAATGTACGATAAAACGTTTAATCATCACGTTTTTACTACCTAAAATATGTATCTTTGCCAAAAATAGACACGAATGGAGATATATAGAAGCATATTGAAAGACCTTGCAGCATGGAAGGACAGCAGATACCGCAAGCCTTTGGTGCTTCAAGGAGCAAGGCAGGTAGGCAAGTCGTGGGTTCTTAACAAGTTTGGTAAAGACTGTTTTGACAACTGCGTATATGTCAATTTCGACACAATGCCGGAAATTAAGCAGGACTTTGCCCGTACCAAAGACCCAAAACGCTTAATTAACGTGCTGTCAATGGTGTCCGGGATGAAGATAGAACCTGGGCGAACTCTTGTAATACTCGACGAGATACAGGAATGTAACGACGCCCTGAACAGCCTCAAATATTTTTGTGAACAAGCACCGGAGTATGCCATTGTTTGTGCCGGTTCGTTACTTGGCGTGGCTTTGAACCGTCAAGGGGCATCGTTTCCTGTTGGCAAGGTTGATTTCATGCACATGTATCCTGTTTCGTTTTCCGAATACTTGGCAGCAACTAACCCCGACTTGGCGGAAATATTACAAGGCATAACAGACATTGAACCTCTACCCGAAGTAATCCATTCAAAGTTTGTTGACGCATACAAAACTTATCTCGTACTTGGCGGAATGCCTGAAGCCGTAAGCCGATACGCAGACACATACGATTGGCGGCAGGTGGACACAATCCTGCAAAACATCCTCCTGGCATATTCACTTGACTTCTCCAAACATATAGCGGCAAGGGATATTCCACGTGTTTTCGCCGTATGGAATAATATTGAAGGACATTTGGCGCGTGACAACAGGAAGTTCCGCTACACGGAAATACAGAAAGGGGCAAGGGCACGTGAATATGAAAACGCTATCGAATGGTTATGTCTTGCCGGTCTTACGCATCGTGTGTTTTGCGTCAACACTCCGCGCATTCCTTTGGCAGCATACAAAAACAGTTCATACTTCAAGATGTATCTTTCCGACGTAGGATTGTTGCGCTCTAAATTCCGTCTTGAACCTACGTCAGTCTTGCTTGGCGACAGGCTGTTTACAGAATTCAAAGGCGTGTTGTCAGAAAATTATGTCTTGACTTCTCTTGTACGGCAGTTCGGTGAGGAGCAATTCTACTGGTCGTCTGGTAATACGGCGGAGATAGAGTTTATGTTGCAATATAATGGTAGGATTATTCCCATTGAGGTTAAATCAGGAAACAGCGTAACTGCCAAAAGCCTTTCAGAATACAGAAAGAAATATGAACCAGATATAGCAATACGTTTTTCAACAAGGAACCTACGCAAGGATGACAACCTGATAAACATTCCACTATATCTTACCGATAGACTGAAAGATTTTTTATAAACACTTTATATGCAGCTTTTCTCTTTGTTGAATAACATTGTTCATGGTAAACAGAATGCAGGATTTTATCTTTCAATATGGTACATATATAAGTATCACCCTGAAATCCTTGTAAAAAAGCTGCATTTCTTTTTCTTTCGTTTGTTGTAGGCACACGCCGCATGAGTGGATGATTATATTGTTGTTTACATTTGCCTTCGGTTTTCTATGAAGTCCATGATGATAAAACAGGAATATATTAACTTGTGATTTGCGTTGTTCATCAATTATGTGTATATTTGCAAAGAGGACAAATGTTGACTTATTGTTGACTGATAGATATAAACAAGTTCTCAAGAGAGTTAGTTAAATGGTTTATACACAGCACTTTGGCTTTTTAGCTCAGTTGGTTAGAGCAACAGACTTATAATCTGGAGGTCCCAGGTTCAAGCCCTGGATGGCCCACACTGAAAATCAAGCAGTTACGAACTTTGTAACTGCTTTTTTCATACCCTTTGCGAACACCGTGCGAACACCGAACACTCGTGAGACGTAATGCAATCTATACAATTCCATACAAAGTTTCATTAAATTGAAATTTTTGCTTGTTATCAATATTATTTTTAGAATTAATATAATGAACACTGTATTCCGATGAATTAGAATTGAAGAACCTAAGATTATACAACCGCATGACAAAAGGGAAAAGAGTTATTGATTTGCGGATTTCTGGTACTTTTGTTTCCCGAATTTTAATACTCTCGATATTTCAGATGACGCAACTCGGAGTGCTTGGTTACATGGCTTCCATATTCGCAGTTATGGGAATATTGGTCACATAAATCATGTGATACGGGATGTTTAGCCGTTTTGAAGTATGTAAAATCAACGAAGGAATACGTTTTGTTATATTAATATGGTTGCAGAAAATGCCAAGCAAGTTGTACTTTTGTGGCCACAAAAGTTACTTGCCGACCGCTTCATGTCGGAGCAACTTCATTGCTGTTTCGCCTTGCGAAATATAATCTTGGAAATATTGCATCGGACATTCGAGGTATGAAGAACACAAAAAAACGAGAGTGCAAAGACTTATGACATTACTAAAATTAAGGATTCGGTTGAGTGGAATAAGCCGTCCAGAAAGCAAGTAACCGCGATTATTTAAATCTTGGGAAAAGAAGCGCAAACTAAACAACGGAATGTTACGCAAATCTTGACATCTCTTCGTAAGAGATGAACACGTTTGCAAAGATACAAAAAACTGCAAATAAAATGCTGATAATGAATGGAAATATTAGAATTTATTTGCATCTTGCCATGATATTTGCACAACAAAATCGCCTTTCACACAACATTTGCTGCGCTATTTTTTGCATATGTTATTCTTTTTAGCTTGATAATCAGGTATTTAGCTTAATGTTTATAGTCGGTATTCATCTCTTACGAAGAGATGTACCGCAGGGGAAGGCTATGTCTCAGTAAACCAACACATGAAGCCGTATGGCCAATTTAAGACTCAAGACAAAGAAATTTTCCTTTGAGCTTTTGTGGACAAACAACGTAACTGCTTGTGTTTCAATTAAAAACGAACATTCGCAGGACTCCGAGACTTGTCTTTCGTTGATTTAAACATAATGGTAAGCTGCCTTTAGCAATAGAAACTTTGTGCCTATAATATAATTAAGGTAAGCACATGAACATAAATCCTGATATGGAGAACACCATGCAATGGTACGCAATGCGTGACCTGAAGCGGCGCAACGCAAAGCTGCCGGCCTATAAGATGTTCGAGGGCATGGGCATGGAATGTTTTACGCCGATGGTGCAAAGGTTGACTGTAATTAAAGGTAAACATGAAGAAGAAGTTGTGCCTTTCATGCAAGACCTGCTTTTCGTGAAAGAGACACGTGAGCGGCTCGACCCAATAGTGGAACGCACTCCTACACTGCAATACCGCTACAAGATTGGTGTGCGGCAAACGCCGATAGTTGTACGCAACGCCGACATGGAACGGTTTATCAAGGCCGTGAAATCAACAAATAATCCGAAATATTACAGTCCGGACGAGATAACTCCCGACATGAGAAACCGCAGAATCCTTATAATCGGCGGTACACTTGACGGCTATACCGGAACGTTGGTCACCACGCGCGGCTCTAAAGTGAAACGCCTGTTAGTGGAACTACCAACACTGTTGGCCGCCGCCGTCGAGGTGCAGCCGGAATACATACAGCTTATTTAATTAAGAGTTAAGAATGAAGAAAATTACCGATGCAGGTAATGGCTTTAATTTCTAACGGGCGAAGCGAGTGATAACTTCTTTTAACCCCTTTAACTTTTTAAAAAGTGTACACGATAGACGAATTCAAGACGGAATGGCAACGCCTACACCACCCTTCCATGAATGTGGACGGCGATTTCGCGTTCTACCATCAGCTCTATGGCGAGTTGCTTCGTCTTGCAAAACTGCATGCACGGCATTATGATTATGCGTCAATTCTGTCATTACTGCTCTATACGGAGAACACTGTTGCCATAGGGCTTGACGGCGTTTACGAATATATGTACCGCAGCTTGGGTGACGTAGTGTTCCATTGGTGTGACGGCTTGGGTATGGATGCAAACGCAACCTCGCAAGTACACAACCTTGTATCACAAGCCGTGGCGGATGCTCAGCATAGCACACTCAGGCAGTGGATAACCGAGAGCGTACTGTCGTGTGACTCTCTGCGCCTAAGCGATGTGCTGACATATTTCGCACGGGAGGACAATAATTTACGGCGTATATTTCCTGATTTGCGTTACCGTAAGGAAATGTTCCTGCAGATAACGGGTGACGAATATACCGCCCAGCGGATGCTTTGGGCGGACATGGCTTTCAACTGGCACGACAAGCACGGCAACTCACTGTCCGACACATTATCAAAGCAGTGCCGTCTGACCGCACCTTTGGCTGACGGACAGGAAAAAACAATGCTGCTTGAAACGGCAAATGTCCTTAACTCCATCCGTTCAGAACGGCTTGACATCTATACTGTCCTTGAGAGAAAAAACGACCATACACTTACCTTACGCCACAGTGACGGCCGCATATTTGATAATGTGGAAGTCAATACGCCCATTTCTGAAAAACCACAATGCCGCAAGCTTGCCGCCCAGCTTGTCACCTTTTCGGACAAGACTTACGCCAACGGTCCCACCGTTTGGCTCAATGCCAATGAACATACTAAATGGAACGGCGACAAAATATGGAACGACATCTTGAAGAAAGAGCAAGAGGCGGCAAAGCAGGTCTATTTCACCACGCCATTCGGCAAGCGGATAAGCCTTTACGAAGACCTGTACACCGAACCGGAAGACCCGGAAGAAGCTTATTATGCCGATATGGGCATTTACTTGGACGAGCCAAATATATTTGATTTCTTAGATTTGCTGACATCTACGAGCAAGACATCCTAAAATTTCCCTAAAGATAACGGCATAAAAACAATGACGACAGCTTCTGCGGCCTCAGCCGTTTTGCAACGTTTACCGGCAACAGCCGTAGAGGTTGCCGTCATTTAAAGACAATAACAATGACCGACACTTCAGTCAATAATAAGCGTATAGCTAAGAACACGCTGCTACTCTATGTGCGCACATTGTTCATCATGCTCGTAACATTGTATACGAGCCGTGTGGTTCTGAACGCATTGGGCGTGGAAGATTACGGCATTTATAATGTCGTTGGCGGTGTTGTGGCGATGTTCGGTTTCATAAACTCCTCTATGTCATCCGCCACGCAACGTTATATTACTTTTGCTCTTGGTAAGGGCGACACGGAGCGACTGCAAAAGGTGTTCAGCACGGCGTTGCAGATACATGTCCTCATTGCGGTGTTGATTGTAGTTTTGGGCGAAACGGTAGGACTGTGGTTCATGTACACTCAGATGCAGATACCGGCCGACCGCATGGACGCCGCCTTTTGGGTGTTGCAGTGCTCGATACTTTCCACCGTTGTGATGATAATAAGCGTGCCTTACAACGCCGACATCGTGGCACACGAGAAGATGTCGGCGTTTGCATACATTTCCATATTGGAAGCGGTGTTGAAGCTTGCGGTGGTTTATGTCCTCGTGGTGTTCTCTTATGACAAGCTTGTGCTTTACGCTTTTTTGATATTGGCCGTCCAGATGTTTATCCGTTTTTGTTACAGCCGTTACTGCAACAAGCATTTTTTGGAGTCAAGATACCTCCATGTGTGGGACAAGCCGTTGTTCAAGGAAATGACAGGCTTCGCTGGGTGGAGCATGTTTGGAAATCTCTCCGCCGTGTTGTTCAATCAAGGTCTGAACATGCTGTTAAATGTGTTCTTTGGGCCGGTGGTAAATGCCGCCCGTGCGGTGGCCGTGCAGGTGCAAAGCGCAATACAGCAGTTCGTAGGCAACTTCCAGATGGCCCTGAATCCTCAAATAACAAAGACTTATGCCAAGGGTGAGATGGATGAGATGCACCGCCTGATGTTCCGCAGTGCGAGATTCTCTTTTTACCTGCTGTTCTTTTTGTCTTTGCCTGTATTGTTTGAGACAGATTTCATACTCACCGTGTGGTTGAAGACCGTACCGGACAATACGGTAGTTTTCTTGCGTATTATGATTTGCACGTCGTTGATTTACGCGATGGCAAATCCATTAATAGCAGCCAATCAGGCCACTGGCAAGGTTCGTAAGTACCAAGCTGTTTGCGGCTCGATACTCTTGATGATACTTCCTGTGTCGTATGTGTGCTTGAAGCTTGGGTGTCCTGCCTATTCGGTATTTATTGTCCATTTTGTAATGGAGGCTTTGGCGCAGCTTGCACGGATGATGATGCTTCGTCCGCTTATAGGCATTCGGGTTGTTGATTATATAAGGAACATATATGTGAGGGTCGGCGTTGTTGTGGGGTTGTCGGTAATTGTTCCTTTCATTGTTTATGAGAGTATGGACGACACGTTGCTGCGCTTCTTTGCTGTATGCCTGGTCTGTATGCTTTCCGTAGGCACGGTTGCTTATACAGTCGGCCTGACAAGCCACGAGCGTGTGTTCGTCAAGTCGAAGGCCGTTGCCTTATTTAACAAAATATTCCATAGATGATAAAGATAACGGACAAAAAGGACTGTTGCGGCTGTGCGGCGTGTGTGCAGCGTTGCCCAAAACAGTGTATATCGTTGAAAGAGGATGGCGAGGGCTTCCTCTATCCGGTTGTGGACGAGTCTTTGTGTGTCGGTTGCGGACTGTGTGAAAAGGTTTGCCCGATAATCAACCGTCCAGAGAAACTGCCGGTAAAAGAGGTTCTCGCGGTGAAGAACCGCAACGAGGATGAGCGTATGGCCAGTTCGTCAGGCGGCGTGTTTGTTGCCTTGGCCAAGAAAGTAATAGACCAAGGCGGCGTGGTGTTTGGTGCAGTTTTTGACGAGAACTGGGAGGTCAAGCACACTTGTGCGGAAAGCATGGACGGTGTCCGTCCTATGATGGGCAGCAAGTACGTGCAGAGTCGTATAGGCGACACGTTCCGTCAAGCCGAGAAGTTCTTGAAGGACGGGCGCAAGGTTTTGTTTACAGGAAGCCCATGCCAGATAACTGCGCTTCACAACTATCTCCGCAAAGACTATCCCAACCTTTTGTCGGTTGATTTCCTGTGCCACGGCGTGCCCAGTCCGGGCGTGTGGCGCCGTTACCTTGATGAAGTGTTCGACCGTTCCGCCCGTAGGGCGGCGGCTGGCAAAAATACAGTTTTGTCTTCATCCCTAAAGTCCTTGCCTGTGATAACAGGCATAGAGTTTAGGGATAAAACACTTCATGGCTGGCAAAAATACAGTTTTGTTGTCCGTGGAGCGTCCGCCTCTAAGGCTGGCAAAAATACAGTTTTGTTGTCCGATATTCACTATGACAATCCTTTCATGAAAGGTTTTCTCCGCAACGTTTATTTGCGTCCGAGCTGTTATCGTTGCAAGTGCAAGAACGGCGTTAGCCACAGCGACTTGACGATAGGAGATTTTTGGGGAATAGACCGGATTTCAAAAGAATTTGATGATGACAAAGGTGTTAGTATGTTATTAATCCTTTCAGATAAGGGGGAAAGCGTTATTCAATCAATTGAAATGGATAAAGAAGTATTTTCACTTGACACAGCTAAACTACTTAACGGAGGTTTTAAGGAAAGACAATTGATACCATCAAAGAGGAAATGGTTTTTCAAACAATTCAATAAAAAATGTGAATTGAAAAAGTTGATAATAGAATGTTCAAAGCTTACATTTATAAATAGAATAATTAATAAAATAAATTATTTAAAACAAAAAACGATATGAGTATAATTAGAAAACAACCGCAAAGCCCACATTATGCGCTGGCAATTCAAGAATATAGTCTGGCAATGAAAACTATATCTGTTGATGAAAAAAAAGAAGCATCTTCTTTCCGCGTTGGAAGAAATTGATAAAGCAATCACAGAAGATGGTGAACTTGAAACTTATAAAAGTTTTAAACAAACAATTCTTTCTGAATTGAATAAATTGAATTAATCAATGCAAGATTATGGCCAATATTATCAGTATATTTTAGTCATAACCTTATGAATTTTTGATTAATTTATATATATCTAATTTTCTAAATATGTTAATAGGACTTCTGACCTTACCAATAGAAACCGGATACGGTAGTATAATGCAGGCTTTCGCTTTAAAAACAGCATTGGAGCGACATGGACATAAAGTGGTTTTAATACGGCGATTAAGAAAAAAACACAAGTTGGGTATTAAGCGGATAATTCGCCGTGTAATAAAGAAATATCTTTTCTTGAAACGTAATACTGTTATTTTCATTGATTGTAAAGAGAGAAAGGAGTTCCCTATTATAACGCAAAACACGCAACGTTTCGTGGAAGATAGGTTAAGGCCGTATTCACCAGAATATTTTACTTCGGAAGATTTTAAGGGAATAGAAAAACAAAATCTTGATGCTGTTGTTGTTGGTAGTGATCAGGTTTGGCGTCCTGGTTGCATGGATTTTGTAGAAGATTATTTCTTGTTTGGCATATCTAAAACAATTAAACGTTACGCTTATGCTGCGTCTTTTGGTGTAGGTGAGTGGTGTTATTCTTCGATGCAAACCAAACATTGTAAAACTGCTATAAAAGATTTCTGTGCTGTAAGTGTCAGGGAGAAATCAGGTGTTGATTTGTGTCGTACTCATTTAGATGCCACGGCAACGTTCGTGTTAGATCCAACACTTTTATTTGATAGCGATTTTTATATATCCCTTATTGATGAGCATGACTTTACTCGTGAGCACAAGATTTGTGCATTTATTCTTGACCGTACAAAAAGTAAACTTGAATTTTTAGATAAATGGTCAAGGGGAATAGATAAGGATGTATTTTTTGCTGCAAATAATACGGAAGATAGAGAAGCTCCATTGGAAGACAGAATTGCGCCATCGGTAGAGTCATGGATAGATGCTTTTTATTCGGCTGATTGTATTTTTACTGATTCATTTCACGGTTGTGTATTTTCAATAATATTTAGAAAACCATTTTATGTTTATGTAAACAAAAGCCGTGGAAGTGAAAGATTTGTGTCCCTTCTTGAACTTTTTGGTTTGCAGCAATGCATTGTTTGTGAAAACACACGCTTTGACGCTATTCCTGATATAGAATGGAATAAGGTTGAAAGTAGGTTGGAAAAGATGAGAAAAATATCAAATGCATTTATTTCTTCCATAAATTGATAATTATGAATGTTGTATTTCTTTTAAGATTGTGGCCTGTTTATGGTGGAGGTGAAACGGTTACAATCAGACTCGCTAACGGAATGTTGCAGAAGGGTTGGAATGTAGCTGTCGTATATTTCAAGGATTCATTAAAGAAAGATTCTCTAAAAGTAGATAAACGGATAAGGCAATTTAAAATTGACGGTGTTGATTGCAATGAGTTTGAGGCACATTTCAGTTGTGGTCAGTATGTACAAGATAATGTGATAAGTTTTATCAGAGAGAACAAAATTGATGTTGTTATAAATCAGTGGTGGCCAGTTTTCTATATTGACAGATTGAAGAGTGAAACTAATGCGAAAATAATTACCTGCTTACATCAGGCCTTTTATACGCCATTGTTGGGTGGTTCAGGAGTGAAAAACATGGTTAAGAAACTGTTTGCGCCTTTCTACTTTGCATATAAAAAGAGTAAGGCTGTAAAAGAAGTAAGTGCTTATTTGCCTTATGTTGACAAATACATATTTCTTTCGTCGTCTTTTCAGAAGCAGTTTTTGGATTTTTCACATTATGCAGATAAAGAAAATAAGTTAGGATTCATACCAAATCCGTTGGTCTATGATATAGGGATAACAAAAGATGATTTTCAAAGCAAAGAAAATATTGTGTTGTTGGTAGGAAGAATGTTAGAAGGGCAGAAACGGGTTACACGTGCGATAAAAGTATGGCAAAAGATAGAAAAAGATAAGGATTTGATTGGATGGCGGTTCGTGGTTGTAGGAGAAGGCCCTGATTTGTCTATGTATAAAAAGATGGCACAGTCGTTCGGACTGCAACGTATTTCATTTGAAGGCTACAAAAATCCACAACCTTATTATAAGAAAGCAAAGATATTTGTAATGACTTCTGCATTTGAAGGCTTTGGAATGACTTTGGTTGAAGCCCAGCAATGCGGCGTTGTGCCAGTTGTGATGGATAGCTATTTGTCGCTTCACGACATAATAGAAAATGGCAAGAATGGAATAATAACATCTAATGGCGATGTAAATGAGTTTGCAAGCAGGCTTTCCGCCTTAATGAAAAATAATTCCTTGCAAATGGAACTTGCATTGAACGGATTGGAAACAAGTAAGAAATTCAATGTGGATAATATTCTGAAAAAATGGGAGATGTACATTTGATGAATTCTACAAAGAAGAAATTTTTGTTTATCTTTTTGTTATTTAGTTGTGTATTAGGACTTCTGCCTGGGCAATTTATGCTTGTTGCAGATTTAGTTATAATATATTCAATCTTGAAGACATGGAATGTAAGAGGGATGTTCAAGGCGCCAATGTGTTTATTTGTTATATTCTTGCTGTGCAGTGCCATTTCATGTTATTTTTATGAGAAGCAGAGTTTTTGGTTAACATTTACAAATCTTGATTTTATAATGTTCTTTTCATTTTTGTCATATTTCTTTATGATAAAAAAACGGAAGACGGCATTTACGGTTTCTGATATAGAATGGTGTATAACAAGGTTGTATTTCATAATATTCTTGGTCTTTTTAGTTCAATATGCATTGTTGCCACATAGAATTTTGCATCTTGCAACATTTATAGAAGGAGAGAAACGTTTTACTGTTTTCGGACAAATTGTGATGTTGGCGGCTTATTTCTATTTCTTGAACAAATATATTATTTCAAAAAAGAACAAATACTTGTTGTATCTATTGCCAGAATTGTTGGTAGTTTTCATACAGGGCTTTAGAAGTTACATAGTGGCAATTATACTTGTGAGCGCATTATTTGTAGTGAAGGTCGGAGGTATAAAACGAACAATGTCGATTATATTGATAACTCCCATATTGGCATTTTTTATCATTCAGATACCAATTGTAAATAATGCAATTTCAAATATGATGGATAGGCAGGTTGATGCAAATTTCTCAAATGAGGATTATATACGGTTAAGACAATTTGAATATTTTACCACAGAGCATTTTAAATCACCGGTTGAATATGTGTTTGGAAGTGGCTTTTCTAATCCTCGTTCTGAATATGGCAAAAGAATGTTTTATTTACAAGGAATGGTTGATGAAAACCAAACAGGACCAATTGGAGGCTGGCGAGATTGGGGTATGGTTGGATTAAGCTGGATAATAGGCTTGCCGTGTCTTTTGTGCATATTATTTTGTATTTTCAGGATATTTAGAACGAATATTCCAAAACAATATCTGTATCTGAAATACTTTTATGTTTTTATTTTGCTTACGTCTGTAACATCTGTTGAGTTTTACAGATGGGGCAGTGTATTTTTCCATGGTGTATTGTTTTATCAATTTGAAATGATTGTAAGAAAACAAAAATCGGATTTGTTAGCGTTGAAAGGACAACAGGTATGAAAACCAAAGTACTGTTCGTGGCAAGTGAGTTTGCACCGGGAATGATACCTTTTGCGTTAACCATTATCAAGACGTTGGGTAATGATGAACGTTTCGATGTGTATGCGGTTGTCGTCAATTCTGGGCGCAAGTCATACGCAGCAGCGTTGGAAGGTATGGCTAAAGGACATTTGGTTCAGATTGAATATCCAAGTAGCAAGATTTTGAAACTGCTGTACAAGTTTTTCCCTGTTTCTGTGATACGGGCTGTCAGACGGCTTGAAAGTGGCATAAAACCAGACATTCTGCATTTGTTGACAGGTGATTTTACATTGGCACCTTACTTGTTTTTATGCAGGCCGAAAAGAAATTGGTTTTACACTGTACATGATTTACATCCACATGAGGTAAGCTCAAAAAAGATAACAGATGTGTTTTTTCATAAATATGTTGTGTGGGGATACAAGCGATTGCGTGACAATATAGCAAACCTTACTACTTCTTCAAAGACACAGTATAAGGAATTGAAACGCATTTACCCGAATAAACACGTCTCTTTTACGCACTTCCCGTCATTGCTTACTCAGCAGATAGCAAACGGTAGCAAACAGGTGTGTGAGCTGGAGCATGAGAAAGACTATATCCTTTTTTTCGGGACGGTTGATGAATATAAGGGAGTTGATTTGCTGATAAAGGCATACGAGGGTTCTCCAAGACTGCAACGTTTGAAACTTGTGATTGCAGGAAGAGGGCGTGATACTTTCAACTCTAATCCTAATGTAATAAGGATAAACCGCTTTATTGACGATGCGGAAGTTAAAGATTTGTTCAGTAAGGCGTTATTTGTTGTTTATCCGTATAGGTCGGCAACAATGTCGGGTGTACTTTCCGTTGCTTACTATTTTAAGAAAAAAGTGTTGTTGTCTTCCATCCCCTTTTTCATTGACAACGCTACTCCGGCAACTGTTTTCTTCAAGCGTGGTGATGTAGCAGATTTACAGGTACAGATGGAAGGACTTGCCGTAACTGCACGCAACTATAAGGATGAGTACGGTTGTTATGACAAGATTTATTCCGAAGAGACCTTGGTTGAAGATTATAAAAAATTGTATTCATTGTAATGAGTTTCTTTTTGTTGTTTGACAACAATGACAGCGGTAACAGCTTTGTCGCCGCAGGACTTGGTGTCCCTGTAACGGTTATACGTTCGCCTAAATGTAGCAGGAAGATATTTTCTTGGCTGAAAGGTGTATGGGCGGTAGTGGCAAAGTCGCATAGTCGCGACACCGTTATTTGCTGGTATGATTTTCAGGCTGTTATGTGTTGGTGGATATGCCTGTTGCTTCTTAAACGGCGCGAAATTGTATGTATAAATGTTTTGCTTAAAGACAAACCTACTTTGAGAAATAGGTTTGTGTCTTATTTGTATAAAAAGGCATTGTTGGCCAAGAACTTCAGGGCAAGCGTCACTTCTGTTGAATATGGTGAATGGCTGAACCGCAAATTGGGTATTAATGTTGAGTTTACGTTGATACATGACGTCTATCATGCTTCGTATGAATACGGGCATTCTGTGGAATTTGAACCGCGGAGTGTGTTTTGTGGAGGTTGCAACGGCCGTGATTGGGAGTTTATCGTCGATGTAGCCCGTGCGTTGCCGGATGTGAGGTTTAATATTGTAATGCCGCGTGATGTTTATCTGAAGTATTGTTCCAAATTCAGCAGTAATATGAATGTCAGGTACGACATTCCTTATGACGAGTTTATGAAGGAATTGTGCTCGTCGGCAGTTGTATGCTTGCCGCTCGACACAGAAGCTCCTGCCGGATTGATTGTTATGTTCCAGGCTGCGGCAAACCTGAAGCCTATAATTACGACAAGAACAGTAACAACCTCTGAGTATATTGATGAAGAAAGAGGTGTTGTGATACCTAATGACTTGACCTTGTGGACAAAAGCCATAATGGAATATTTGGATAACGGTTTATTGGCAAGGCGGAATGCTATGACAATGAAAGAGTATTTGGCAAAAACGTGTAGCGAAGAACTGTTTGTAAAAGGAATTGTCTCAATGTTAAAATAAATAGGATATGGTAAGTAAGTTAAAATCTTTTTTGGGAATGTTGTATTGTGTCTTTTATGGCATGAAAAGGGGACGTAACATTCAAATTACCCCCCCCTTAAAGGTTCGTTGTGTAAAAGGAAATGTGGCTTTTGGTAACAATGTGTCACTTTCGGCTTTTACAATACTACTTGGAGTAAGACCACAAGCAAAGATAGAAATCGGCAACAACATAAGGATTGCGCATCACTTGCAGATATCATGTGCCAACAGTGTTAAGATTTGTTCAGATGTGAATATAGCACCATTTGTTTTTATTACTGACCACAACCACAAGTTTGAAGATCCGGATGTACCTATAAAGGAACAGGGAATAAGCATGAAGCCCAATGCATCAGTGGAGATTGGTGAAGGCTCATGGATAGGAACTAAGGCGGTAATCGTAGGCGATGTTAAAATTGGCCGTCATTGTGTGATAGGTGCTGGTTCAGTTGTCACTAAGGACGTTCCCGATTACAGCATAGTTGTTGGCTCGCCGGCAAAAGTGATAAAGCACTATGATTTCACTAAAGCTGAATGGGTGAGATGTTAGTGCATTCATATTAAAAAGATAATGAAAGAAACAGTTAAATATATTTTAGGTTGGATTAGGTGTAAATTGCATAATGTCAACAGTTTGGGCAAATGTTATATAGGGAGGGGTAAAATCGTTAACAGAGGAAATTTTGTGATTGGCGATAATGTGATAATACGCCCATCATGTGATATTTATTTGTCAAGAAAAGAAACCTCTTTGGAGATTGGAGCAAACACAGAAGTAGGCAATCATTCTACAATATCGGCATATAATTGCATAATGATAGGTGACAGCGTGTTGACGGGACCGGGTATGTTCATTGCCGACCATAACCACAATTACGATAATCCCCTGCTGCCAATTTATATGCAAGGTGTTAAAGCTAAGCCGAATACCTGTGTTAAGATTGGTGCAGGTACTTGGATAGGGACAAATGCGGTGATTGTCGGAAGTGTGAATATTGGCAAGAATTGTGTTATTGGTGCAAATTCTGTTGTAACAAAGAATATTCCTGACTACTCTGTTGCTGTTGGTTCTCCGGCAAAAGTCATAAGACGTTATGATTTTGATAGTGGAAAATGGATAAGGTGTTAGAAAATGTGCACTTTTATTTTAATGATATGAAGATGGTTAATTTTAGATATATTAAGGAGTTTGGTCTTATCATATTTTTGGTAAACGCTTTTAGCCGTATATTGAGGAAATTGCGGTTAAACCGTAAGATACTGTTTGCATATGACAGGTTTAAGCATAATATTGATGAAAGCTGGTTGCATCGTAAATTTAATTCTCTGATAGATGTAGAAAGTATAGATTTAGGCGGAAAACCTGTTGGGGAAGGTAAAAATTACACTTTTATTTTTTTGTGGCAAGGTTTATACGGTGCGCCAGAAACAGTACGTCTTTGTGTGGAAAGTATAAAAAGACATGTGGACAATGTGGTGATTATAGATAGAAATAACTATACGCAGTGGGTATCTTTTCCCGGACATATTGTTGAGCGGTTTGAAAGAGGTGAAATGTCACATGCACATTTTTCTGATATATTGCGTTTTTATCTTCTGTATTTCTATGGTGGTGTATGGCTTGACGCAACATGTTTCTTGTCACAAGGAATACCAGTAGATGTCAAGGATAAGGAATTTTGGTGTGTCAACGGTGCATTTGGAAATTCTTATGGTTGGAAATGGACAAGCTTCGTTATGTGCGGAAAAGCAGGTAATGTGGTATCTCAACATATGCTTGCTTTTTATTATGAGTATTGGAAAAAATATCATAACGCACTGACATATTTGTTTTTGGATTGTTGGCTTACGGTATTATATAAGCACAATAAAAAGGTTAAGGATATTATTGACTCTTTGCCTGATAATGGTTATAAGATTTTCTTCCTTATATCAAATCTTAATCGTGAATATACACATGGCCTGAAAGACGAAGTTGACAAAACGTTTTTCGTGTACAAGCTGACTTATAAAGAAAAATTTGAGAAAGAAATTGACGGGAAAGCGACACTGTATGGGCATTTGCTTTCTCTTTATGGTATAACATGTTAGTTTTTCCATTTTATGAGAGTCTTACTTTCCAACAAATTCTATTATCGCCGCGGCGGTGATTGCATATATATGCTTAACCTTGAGCAGCTGCTGAAGGCGCATGGGCATGAGGTGGCGGTGTTCGCGATGGATTATGCGGAAAACCTTGACACGCCGTGGAAGGGATATTTTCCGCAGGCGATGGGTAAACTGATGGCACTGACGAGGCCGTTCGGCTCGCGCGAGGTCAGGGCGAAGTTCAACAGGCTGCTGGATGACTTCAAGCCTGACGTGGTGCATCTCAACAACATACATACGCAGCTTTCGCCGGTAATGGCCGAGCTGGCGCACGCGAGGGGCATCAGGGTCGTGTGGACGCTGCACGACTATAAGCTGCTTTGCCCAAGGTACGACTGTCTGAAGGACGGCAAGGACATTTGCGAGCTGTGTTTCGGCGGCGACAAGACATATTGTAAGACGTATCGCTGCATGAAAGGTTCGCGGCTGGCATCATTTGTAGGTTATAAAGAGGCGGTGATGTGGAACAGGGCGAGGCTTGAGGCTTGCACTGACTTGTTCATTTGTCCGAGCCGCTTCATGGCGGAGAAGATGGCGCAGGGCGGTTTCAGCAAGGAGAAGCTGAAAGTGCTTTGTAACTTCATCGACGTAGAGAAATGCCGCAAAGACGATGATGCAAAAGGCGATTATTATTGCTACGTTGGCCGTTTAAGCCATGAGAAGGGCGTAGGTACTCTCATCGAGGCGGCTGCCCGGTTGCCTTATAAGCTGAAAGTAATAGGAGGAGGACCATTGCTGGAGCAATTAAAAATTAAAAATGAACAATTAAAGGGCAATGTTGAGTTTCTTGGTTTCCGCCAATGGGATGACATAAAGGCGATTGTTGGAAAGGCGAGGTTTACGGTTGTTCCTTCTGAATGGTACGAGAACAATCCCTTGTCGGTTATCGAGGCTGAATGTTTGGGCACACCGGTGCTCGGTGCGCGCATCGGCGGAATACCGGAACTGATAGATGAGGGCGTGAGCGGAATGACATTCGAGAGCGGCAATGCCGACGACCTGGCGGAGAAAATAAAGGCGATGTTCACAGCCGGGTTCGACCATAAGGCAATTGCCGGAAATGCGATGGAACGTTACAATGCCGAGAGTTATTATGAGGCGGTTATGAGGTTTTACGGTTGTTAGGTTGTGCGGTTATGAGGTTATGGGGTTTTACGGTTGTGAGGTTATAGGGTTATAAGGTTTTACGGTTGTGAGGTTTACGGTTATGGGGTTGTGAGGGGATGAGAGATGGCTTATTGTTGCAGCATTTTACAGTAAACGGGAGCCGTATAACCGTAAGACTACACTACCGCAAAACCTTATAACCGTAAAACCCCATAACCCCATAACCTCATAACCTCATAACCCATAACCGTAAAACCTTAAAACATCTGTCATCTGTCAGATTTCGGTGTAACACATTGAAGCATAATGCGTTAGAAGCTGACAGATAAAACCGTGCATCCGTCAGGCAAACCAGTCGCAATGGATTTATGACAGATTAGTTCTTGCACCTGTCAGTGTGTAGTACGCTGATTGTCAATATGTTACACTGAAATCTGACAGATGACAGATGATTTGCGTTTTCTTTATCCATCTTCACATACACTTGCATCACACCCTATATTATTACCTCGAACCGGCGTATAACAGCAAAAGACCACGTTTTGCCATGCCAAAGACCTTGTTTTACCGTGCAAAAGGACACGTTTCGCACAGCAATATACGGCAAATCGTATTACGGCGGAAGCAAAGCAAACGGGCGGATTGAAAACATGCTTGCAGCGTTTCGGACGCAGCTTGTATAATGCAAATGAAAAATAATTTTTGTTTTTAACCGTCACACTGTCACAACATAGCATAAGTTTCTGATTTATAAGAACTTATGCTGTGACAGTAGGCTGGCTTATCCGTCACGCAATTGTCACGTTTTTAATTTTGATACACTGCAACGCATATAGTATTGTGACAGATGTGACGGTTGCGCTAAATAACTGTCACACTGCAAATGATTGACAGACTGTGAGTTACATGCGATGTGACAGTGTGACGGTTGAAATTGAAAAGAAATATATAGATAACCACATAGAGAGCATAAAACGGCAAAATATGCTCTGTATGGAGAGCATATTTCAAGAAAATATGCTTCGTAGACGAAAATAACCACGAAATATTGATAAATAAACAAACAATAATGGCAGACTTGAAAATTCCGCGTCCTACTGACGCAAGCATCATTCTGACGTACCGTTGTCCGATGCGTTGCCAGATGTGCAACATCTGGAAAAACCCTACCAACAGGCAGGAGGAAATCAAGGCGGCAGACCTGAAGACGCTGCCGCAGCTGAAGTTCATAAACCTTACGGGCGGCGAGCCGTTCATACGCGAAGACTTGGAAGAGATTGTGGAGGAATGTTACCGCCACACGCCGCGCATAGTAATCTCCACTTCGGGATGGTTTGAGGACAGGGTTGTGGCTCTTGCAAAGAAATTTCCCAACATTGGCATACGCATTTCAATAGAGGGGCTTAGCCAGAAAAACGACGAGCTGCGCGGCCATGCAGGCGGTTTCGACAAGGGTCTGCGCACGCTGCTCACCCTGAAACACATGGGGCTGAAGGACATAGGCTTCGGTTGCACCGTGTCAAACCATAACTCGAAGGATATGCTCTCGCTCTACCAGCTGTCGCTTTCGCTTGGCATGGAGTTCGCCACGGCTGCTTTCCACAACTCGTATTACTTCCACAAGGGCGACAATGTTATAACCAATAAGGACGAGGTTACAAACAACTTCCGCCAGCTGATAGAGTGGCAATTGAAGGAAAAGCACCCCAAGAGCTGGTTCCGCGCGTGGTTCAACATGGGACTTATAAACTATATCGAGGGCGGACGGCGCATGTTGCCGTGCGAGGCCGGCATGGTAAACTTCTTCATCGACCCGTGGGGCGAGGTGATGCCGTGTAACGGACTGGAAGAGAAGTACTGGAAGGAGAGCATGGGAAACATCCACGACAAGCCGTTCATGGAGATATGGGAGAGCGAGCAGGCGCAGAAAGTGCGGCAGATGGTACGCAAGTGCCCGAAGAACTGCTGGATGGTTGGCACGGCCAGCCCCGTTATGCACAAGTACATAAAGTATCCTGCCAAGTGGGCTTTGAAGAACAAGCTGCGCTCCATGCAGGGCAAACCGGCCTGCATAGACCCGAAGTGGTGCGACGTAGGGCAAGACCCGTGCCAAGGGGATTTGAGGGAGAAGTTCTGACCTACTTGACTCTTTTACCTGTAATGAGAAGCCACAAAGCGGAAAGGCAAGAACATACGACAATTCTTGCATACAATATTGTTTCTTTAAGATAGCCTTGTGGCTTTTCCATTTATTGAGTTGCTTTTGTTTCTGCAAAAGTAACTATTTATTTGCAAAATCAAAAAGGCTTTTATGAAGATAGTTGTTACGGGCACCCGTGGCGTTCCTAACGTCATGGGCGGCGTAGAGACGCATTGCGAGGAGCTGTTTCCGAGGATGGCGAAGCGCGGATTTGACGTTACGGTGATACGCCGGGCGAGCTACGTCAGCGACGGACTGACGGAGTGGAAGGGCGTGAAGCTTGTAGATGTTGAAAGCCCGAAGAAAAAGTCGTTTGAGGCTATCATCCATACTTTCCGCGCGATAAACGAGGCGAAGCGGCTCGGGGCGGACATCGTACACATACACGCCATTGGCCCGGCGATGCTTGTTCCGTATGCAAAGGTGCTGGGGATGAAGGTCGTGTTCACCCATCACGGTCCCGACTACGACCGCGACAAGTGGGGCCGGGCGGCCAAGGCGGTGCTCAAGTTGGGCGAGCGCATGGGCTGTATGTTTGCTGACGAGGTGATTGTCATTTCCGACGTGATACGCAACCTGATAAAGCGGAAATATAATCGTACAAGCCACGTACACTTGATTTACAACGGTGTGTCGCAGCCGGAAATATGTGATTATCCCGAATACTTCAATGAACTCGGCATAGAGAAAGGCAAGTATATCCTTGGTATGTGCCGCTTCGTGCCGGAAAAGAATTTACATCATTTGGTTGAAGCATTTACCAAGGTTAAAAGTAGAAATGAAGTTGAAGATATAAAGTTGGTGTTGGCCGGCGATACTGACTTTGAGGACGACTATTCACGCAACTTGAAGGAAATGGCGAGGAAGAACGGGGTCGTCCTTACTGGTTTTATCAAGGGCAAGAAACTTCATTCATTGTTGACGAATTGTCTTTGTTATTGTCTTCCGTCGAGCCACGAAGGACTACCTATCGCCTTGCTTGAAGCCATGAGCTACGGCGTAAAAGTTATAGTAAGTGACATTCCTGCAAACAAGGAAGTAGGCTTGCCTGAAAGCGATTATTTCCCTGTCGGTAATGTAGACGCATTGGAGGAAAAGCTGAAAGCTGTCATCGGACAACCACTGCAGCATATTGATTACGACATGAAGAAATACGACTGGGAGAAGATTGCAGACCAAATTAAGGATGTATATTCAGAATTGGCAAATAAGTAAAACCAACATAAATTCTGAATTATGAAAGGAATAGTATTGGCCGGTGGCAGCGGTACGCGTTTGTACCCTATCACCAAGGGAATCAGCAAGCAGCTTATCCCGATTTTCGACAAACCGATGATTTATTACCCGATTTCGGTGCTGATGCTGGCCGGTATCAGGGAGATACTGATTATCTCGACACCTTACGACCTGCCGGGGTTCAAGCGGCTGTTGGGTGACGGCAGTAACTTTGGGGTTAGATTCGAGTATGCGGAGCAGCCGTCGCCGGACGGACTGGCACAGGCGTTTATCATCGGGGAGAAGTTCATCGGGGATGATTGCGCCTGTCTTGTGCTGGGGGATAACATCTTCTATGGCGCAGGACTGAATGATATGCTGGAACAGGCGGTCGTGGATGCAGAGCAGAACGGCAAAGCGACGGTGTTCGGTTACAGGGTAAGCGACCCCGAGCGTTACGGCGTGGCGGAGTTCGACGAGGACGGCAACTGCCTGAGCATCGAGGAGAAGCCCGAGCATCCGAAAAGCAACTATGCCGTTGTAGGACTGTATTTCTATCCTAACAAGGTCGTCAACATCGCCAAGAACATAAAACCGTCGGCACGCGGTGAACTTGAAATCACTACGGTAAACCAGGAATTCCTGAAGGACAAGGAGCTGAAAGTGCAGACGATGGCACGTGGCTTCGCATGGCTTGACACGGGTACTCATGACTCTTTGTCGGAAGCAAGTACCTTTATTGAAGTATTGGAAAAACGGCAAGGTTTGAAAGTCGCTTGTCTTGAGGGTATCGCCTACAGAAAAGGTTGGATAACGGCGGACAAGCTGAAAGAGGTGGCGCAGCCGATGTTGAAGAACGATTATGGGAAATACCTCATGTCGATTCTTGACGAAAGAGAGGACGACGTAACGAAAAACCTGGAGTATTAATTCTTTGAGTAATAAAGGAGTAAGGAGAGAAGTAGTAAGTATGAATGCCTTACCGCTTTTGTCCTTTATCAAACATAAAACACGATGGAAGTAATAAAGACAGATATAGATGGCGTGGTAATCATAGAGCCACGCATTTTCAAGGACGCACGTGGATATTTCTTCGAGAGCTTCTCGCAGAGGGAGTTTGAGGAGAAAGTCGGGCATGTGACTTTTGTTCAGGACAACGAGAGTATGTCTTCGTATGGAGTTATGAGGGGGCTACATTTCCAGCGTCCGCCATACACACAGGCTAAGTTGGTAAGATGCGTAAGGGGAAAAGTGCAGGATGTTGCGGTTGACATAAGGAAAGGCTCGCCAACTTACGGCAAGCACGTGGCGGTTGAATTGACCGAGGACAACCACAGGCAGTTTTTCATCCCGAAAGGCTTTGCCCACGGTTTTGCCGTGTTGAGCGAGACTGCGGTGTTCCAGTACAAGTGCGACGAGTTCTACCATCCCGAGGCGGACGGAGGGATAAGCATACTTGACGACAGCCTCGGTATTGACTGGCGTATACCTACCGAACACGCAATACTCAGCGAGAAGGACACGAAACACCCGCTGCTGAAAGACTTTGACTCACCATTCATTTACAAGTGAGAAGGTGAGAAAGACCAGTCAATTATGAATTCTTAATTATGAATTATGAATTGAACAAGGCATTTCTACTTACTCCTCCTCTCCTTACTCCTTTACTCCTAAAAAAACAAACAACATGAACATACTTGTAACAGGCGCAAACGGACAGCTCGGTAACGAAATGCGCATAATAAGCAAAGGCACGAACGACAGCTACACATTTACGGATGTTGTAGAGGTTGAAGGCGTTGAAACGACAATTCTTGACATAACCGACGCCGAAGCCATACGGAAAATAGTCAAGGAAAAGGACATACGGTGCATAGTCAACTGCGCCGCATACACAAACGTTGACAAGGCTGAGAGCGACGAGGCGCTTTGCGGGAAGCTCAATGCCGATGCACCCAAGCTATTGGCAGAGGCTATGAAGGAAGTCAACGGCCTTCTCGTGCAGATTTCAACCGACTATGTTTTCGGCGGAGACCCTTACAACACGCCTTGCAGTGAGGACCAGAAAGGAACACCTACGGGAGTCTACGGTAAGACAAAGCTTGAGGGCGAGAAGAATATCGAGGCTGTAGGCTGTGATTACGTCATCATAAGGACGGCGTGGCTTTATTCCGAATACGGCAAGAATTTCGTAAAGACAATGCTCAACCTCACGGCTACGAAACCGAAACTCACCGTTGTTTTCGACCAGGCAGGGACACCGACATACGCCTACGATCTTGCAGTGGCCATAAAGACCGTGTTTGCCGACTATGAAAAGGAAAGCCCGAAGAACGGATATTCAAAGCGAGGGATATACCATTTCAGCAACGAGGGAGTCTGCTCATGGTTCGACTTCACCAAGAAAATAGCCGAGCTTGCAGGAAACACGGCTTGCGACATCGAGCCTTGCCATAGCGACGAGTTCCCAAGTCCGGTCAAACGTCCAGCCTATTCCGTTCTTGACAAAACAAAAATTAAGGACACATTCGGGCTGAAGATACCCTATTGGACGGACTCGTTAAGGATGTGCATGGGGAATATGGGCGCATTGAAGGCATAAGCATAATCCTTTTCTTAACGTATTGAAAACCAATAATATACGAAACACATTTCCAAAAGACGGCAAATTGCATCGTAAAAGGGAACGTATTAAATGATAAAAGGCCATGAATTGCAAGCTGAAATGCCGTCTTTTACAAAACAAGATTTCATTGACAATTTAACGACACAAGAATCATGGAAGTCAAGAGAAACATTATCATAACCGGTGGAGCGGGTTTTATAGGCTCACACGTAGTACGCTTGTTCGTAAACAAATACCCCGAATACCGTATTATCAACCTCGACAAGCTGACGTATGCAGGCAACCTCGCCAACCTTAAGGACATCGAGGGCAAGGAGAACTATACCTTCGTAAAGGCAGACATCTGTGACTACGTTACGGTGAAGGCGTTGATGGAGAAATACAACGTTGACGGAATAATCCACCTTGCGGCAGAGAGCCACGTTGACCGAAGCATAAAAGACCCGTTCACTTTTGCACATACAAACGTAATAGGCACGCTGACACTGTTGCAGGCAGCCAAGGAATACTGGGAGAGTCGTCCTGAAGGATACGAAGGAAAGCGCTTCTACCATATCTCGACCGACGAGGTTTACGGGGCGTTGGAACTAACAAATCCCGAGGGAATTGAATCTCCGTTCACCACTAAGGCAAGCTCAGAGCACCATCACGCCTACGGAACGGAGTTCTTTACCGAGGAAACGAAGTACAATCCGCATTCTCCTTATTCGGCTTCAAAGGCTAGTTCAGACCATTTTGTCCGTGCTTTTCACGACACCTACGGCATGCCGACCATCGTAACCAACTGCTCCAACAACTACGGACCTTACCAGTTCCCCGAGAAGCTGATACCTCTGTTTATAAACAACATCCGCCACAGGAAGCCGCTGCCCGTCTATGGAAAGGGCGAGAATGTAAGGGACTGGTTGTATGTAGAAGATCATGCAAGGGCAATCGACTTGATTTTCCATAAAGGCAAGATAGCCGACACGTACAACATCGGCGGCTTCAATGAATGGAAGAACATTGACATAATCAAGGTAGTCATAAAGACCGTTGACCGTCTGCTCGGAAGGAAAGAGGGCGAAGACATGAACCTCATCACCTACGTGACCGACCGCAAGGGCCACGACAAGCGTTATGCCATCGACTCGCGCAAACTCCAGAGTGAACTCGGCTGGGAACCCAGCCTGCAATTTGAAGAAGGCATAGAGAAAACTGTCCGCTGGTATCTTGACAACCAGGCGTGGATGGACAATGTAACGAGCGGCGACTACCAACGGTATTACGACGAAATGTACAAAGGCAGGTAATTACTCTCATAACAAAAATATGACAAGGGCAAGGCGTATAATTATGCTTTGCCCTTTTGTTTTTATTGACAAACAAACCTGTTTGTATTTGTCGGTCATATCGAGCTGATAACTTGGCTGTTGGCGTCGTCAACAACGGAGGTGTCGAGCGAGGCGAGGTAGATTCGTGTGGTGCTTTCAGAGTCGTGCCCCATTGCCTCGCTGATTGTGGAAATAGGGATGTTGCGGCTCTTGGCTATGCTTGCCCAGCAATGACGGGCGACGTAGGTGGTGAGCGGAATGTGGCTTCCGGCCATGTCGCCGATGATGCGAAGGTGGCGGTTTACCAAATGGATGGCGTTCAGGTACTGCCGCCGCTCGCCATTGCCGGACGTTGTTATTATTGGCAGAAGGTAAGGCGAGCGGGCATCTTGGTACCGGTCGACGATGTTCTGCATTGGCTTTTCCCACTTGATGTAGAGCCGTTGGCCGGTCTTCTTGCGGCGGTAGGCAAGCACGCCGTTGCGGAGGTCGGTTTTCTTCAGGTTCGCCATGTCGACAAAAGGCATGCCGCGCGTGTAGAAGCTGAACATGAAGAAGTCGCGCGAACGTTGCAGCATATGGTCAAACGAAAGGTCGAGGCCCTTGATTCTGCGTATTACCTGCACAGGCACGGCGCGCTTGACGGTCTTGCCAATGCCTGTATATACGTGTCTGAAAGGCTGGCGGTCGGCGGTCAGTCCCTGCTCCACGGCGCGGTTGTAGATTGCCCGAAGGTTGCGCATATAGAACGACGTGGTGTTAGGCACAAGGCCTTGCTCGTTCAGCCATGCCTCATATTCCCTTATCAGTTCGGGACTTATTTCATTGAAATGCAAGTCATTGTGCCCGATGCAGAACCGCATGAAGCTGTTTGCCGTTGTCGTATATGTCTCGGCAAGGCGTTCTTTGCCGATGCGTTTCAGGTTTAAAGTGAGGGTGCGCACAAACCCATTGAGTTCCCCTCCGTTGCCATCTGCCGTAAGAAATGCGTCAACTACTTGCGCGGCTGTATATTCCTTGCCTGACAAATCCATTTGCCGTATGATTCCATTGATGCGTACCATATCCCTCTTTATTTTCTCTTCTATCGAAAAGAGATAACTCCTGCGTTTCTGTTGTCCGTCCGCATCGGGGAGCTTCAGCGTGCTGCCGTTCCATTCGTAAGCGAATATCCTGTACCCGGTGTTTATCTGCCGTGATATACGCCCGTGCGTAACCCTGAAGTAAAGCGTGCCCTCCTTGCCTGCCACCGTTGAGCGGCGTAATCTTAGTTTTACTGTTGCCATAATGTTGTGATATGTTTTTGGTTTGTAACTAATTTCAAGTAAGGAAGGGGCTGTATAAAAACAGGACGGTTTTCGTGGACGAAAACATAAACTTGCCAGCCCTGAAAATACCGCTTTTATTCCGCTGTATTTTCCCCTATGGCAACAGAGCTTTCACGCCTTTGCCTGTTTGCAATGTACTTCTCGTATGTAACGGTCTTGCGCTTTGCTTCCTGCCATGTGCGTTCACGCACAGCTTGTTCATATTGTTCGAAAGCCCTTGCACGTTCTTTGAGGAAATCACGCAGTCCGCGAATAATGACAGAAGGCGTGAAATAGCTGTAAAACTGGCCGTACCTGCCTGCGCTGAAATGATAGAAGAACAACAAAAGTTCGTCTGTTTTCAGGTAATAGAACTCGGTGACGATGATTTTCGCGGTTTTGGCAAGCTGGTGCCTGTCCGCCTGTCCCTTCAAGCCTTCAAAATCGCCAAGCTCATAAAGTTGGGGAACGAGCCATGCCTCGGCCGCCGTTTCGCCATAACAGGCGTTCAGATGCGATAAAGTCGGTGAGCTGCCTAAGTGGCATTTATCGGGATTGTTGCATACTTCCATTTGGCGGTCAGGGCTGTTGGCGAGCATGAAGTCCTTGATTGTAGGATACAAACGTCTAAGCTCGTCATACTTTTTCCGCGCCGTCGGCATCGCATTTGGCGATAAGCTCTTCCGTGAGGCTTGTCGCATCGTTCCTTGCGCATTCTCTCTCTTTGGATATTGTATCGGCGTTCCGTTTATATTTTCCATAAGTCGTTGGCATTATCTGTTCTGTTTCCCATGTGCGGCCGGCAAGGAAATTGCAGAAGTTCTTGCGGTATTTCGGGTCGGGACGTGCCGCGACGTATCGAGGCACATAGGCAATTATTGCTTCACGCTCCTCGTCAGACAGTCCGTTCCATTGCTTTTCAAGTTGTGTTTTGTTGCCTATCGGCTTGTCGTACATTGCCCATACATGGTCAAAGGAACGGTCGATTTGGGATGTTTTGTCGTGTTCGGGCGGACTGGTTATATCTTCTTGAACAATTATTTTCTGGTCTTCAAGAGTATTATAAATTAATTTTTCTTCTTTAAAATTACTATTATAATTATCCACGTTGGGGATACATTCGCTTGCGGCGGCAATCGTTTTGTTCCATTGGGATGCGGTTGTATGCGATGGCAAGCGACCGCCTTCAGCGGCTTCCGGCTTGTTTATATTCACCGTGGCATACCGTTTCCTTGCGTTCATGGCGTTTTTTTCACACTTTTCCTGATACGCTTCAATGCTTTTGTCTATCTGCGACCTGAACATACTGAACACGGCCGTCAATGCTTTGTCGTTCCACTTCGGTACAATTCCGTTTGAGGCGTAATCAAACAGGGCCTTAAACAACCGCCCGGCCATTGCGTCGTCAAGGCAACTTACGGCCTCCGCATTGCTGATGCAGACAGCGAAACTCTTAATCTTTCTGTCCATACGCTTTGCCATCCAACAAATCAAGAACATCAGAATATTTGTACATCACCCTGCGCTGTCCTACTTTCTTTGAACGTAAGATGCCTGCCTTGTTCCATCGCCACAGGGTGCTAAGGTCAACGTGCAATAGTCGTGCGGCCTCGTCCCGTGTTATAAATCTTTCCTTGTCAGGCAATGTTGCGTTACGTTTTTCGCTGTTAAGAGCATCGGAGTTTTTCTGTGCGATGTTTCCTTTCGAGGCCTTGCTGATTAGCTCGTCAAGGTCGGCCTTCGTAATGATAACCAATTGAGTTCCAAAAGGTGCTTTTTCGTCTTCCATTTTACCATGTTTTGTTTTGTAATACGTCATCTTTTATAAATATCCTTTTGACCGGCGTTGTTTCCGCCTTGCAGAAGGCGTTTTCATTGTAAAGCCGTCAATGCAAAGATATTTATTCCAATGTTATAAAACCGACGGTAAAATCCACAAATACAGGGAGTTGCAATAAAGTAACATGACGTTCTACTGTGTTCTATGGAAAGTTCAATGGTGTTCCATAAAGTTCAGTATTGTTCAAAAACAAAATTGCCTCCAATGGCATAAACCAAAGGAGGCAGTTGCAATATAAGAATTGTAAAGAGGTTACTTTCTTTTGCTTGCCATGATTTTCTTCATAAGCTGTTTCATCGTTCTTATTTCCGTCAGCTTCTTGTCGTCCAACTCTTCCTTTACCAAATTGCTTTTCTGCACGCTGTAATTGTTCTTGCTCCCGACGACATCCTCGCCGAACATCCTTACCGCTTCGGTGTAGGAAGGAATTGAAATCAGCCAGTTCATGTTTGTGTCGGCACCGCAATAAAAGGCAAGGACAACATTCTTGCCGCCTTTGTTTTCCTTGAACAGTTCCTCGTATGTTTCAAATACAGGTTCGTCAACATACGCTTTATTTACTTACTTGTCTGATGAAGTAGGCTTTCATCGCGCTGCGGTGGTCTGTATGTTCTTCATTTTGTTCTTGGACTTTAGTCTGAATTTCGTTTGTTTTTAATGAATAATCCTGTACTGAAACATCATTCTTATGCAACCGTCTTGATATTTTATCCACGGGGATGAAATCGCATAACAATCTTATGAGGGAAAACACCATGACGACGGCTGATAATACGACAACGAACCAAAGCCAGAACTTTGCTTCGGGAGAGATACGATAACCCGACAACAGCATGGCTACCCCAACGGCCAAAATCGGGATAGATACTCCCAAACCGGAGTATATGAAGACCTTGAAACTTCTGTCATTTAATTTCATTGCTGTCTTTTACTTGTGTTTACGAGCTTGAAAGTCACGGAATTTTGCGGAAAATCTACGGAATTTTTGCGGAAAACGCCACAGTCACAAATATTCGTAATTATCAGATAATCAATATTTTAACCCTCAAATTTGCGGAAAATCCGCGGAATTTTCACGGAAAATACACAGAAAACTTGCAGAATTATTCAGCCAGTTTCCATAGCCGTTCCTTGTTAAACTCAATCTTGCCGTTTTCCTTTAACTTCTTCAAGAGGTAGTCAACCTTGTTTCTCTTTTGCCTTTCTGTCAAGACATCCGACAACTTGCTGAACAGCAATCCGTTAATGTCTTTCCGCGAAGCCTTGCCGAATTTCTTTAGATATTCAAGGACAAGTTTCATAAAATATTCATCGTCAAAACTTCTATTCTTTATATATTGCCCTTTAAGGTTCGCGTCTTTGGTCTTTGACACCACCTTATGGGCAAGATAGAAGTTCGGTTTGCGCCCTTCAATAAACTTGTGTTTCCTCAAGTAAGCGGCTTGCTCATCGGTTATGGTTTTCTTCTTTTGCACCTTGTCAAGCAGCATGATGTCGTCAAGATGCAGTTCGGGATTATCAGTCAAGATGCGTGCAAAGTTCTCGTCAATCACTTTTCCTATTATTGTTACCCGTACTTTACCGTCTGATAAGTCATATTCGGGCATAGGGAACAGCCTTATGCGCTGGTTCACAAACATCTTCTTTATGCCTCCGCCCTCGGTTTCAATCATATTCAGATTGCGCATCGCCTCAACGAGGAAGCGGTTGCGGTAAACAGACTCGGGGCAGTCTTTCGTTACGACGTTCTCGACACTTTCTGGCAAGAACGTTCCGTAATTTTGAAATATGATGTGGTCGTCCTCATATTCCACGACTTCTATTCTCGCGCATTTCGTGTAATCTTGATGGGCTATTGCATTGTTCAGCGGCTCGCGAATATTGAACATATCATAGCGCAACATTTCGTCAGGGAAAAGAGAGTCAGGGCGTACAAGCCTGTATTTGACGTTTCTCACCTTGTTGTAAAGCCTGTCCACGCTTAGGAGCAGCGGCATTGGCAATATCTCGTAATCCTTATTTTGTGTCGAACCAGCTTCACGCAACGACCAACGGATGCAGGCGACGTAAGGACTAAGCAAATGTTCGCTCTCTTCTTTGCCCAACAACACCAATGCCGCACGTGTAATCTTTCCGTTAATCGTTATTTTTGCTTTATCCAAGAATTTCGCGTCATCCCATACTGAGATTTCTGCCTTGCGGAAAGGATTTCTTTTTACATACTCCTTACGTGCTTTTTCTATTGCCTCAGGGTCAAGGTCGTCAATAGTCGCTCCATCAACAACGGTGACACTCCAATCATCGGTGATAATAAGTTCGGACAAGATTGTTTGCAACCTGTCATCTGTCATCTCAACCAACGAATCACCAATGCGTTGCCAAGCCTTGTTGTGGGCATAAACAGGTAGTCTCGGCTTATGCTTTGGTATCGTTACAATCCAAACAATCTCGCCAGTATCTTCGGCTTTCAGTTCGTCAATATTCAAGTCTTCAGACGGAAGATTTCTGCATTGACGAACAATAGTCGACTTTGCAGATTCTATTGTGTAAGTTCCAAATTCTTTAATACCAATAACATCAAAGGTCTTATCTTGTATTCCAATTACTACCGCACCGCCGTTCATGTTGGAAATGGCGGACACATACGACACCACATCATCGCTTTCATGTCCGCAAAGACTGTTCTTGAGATTTTTGTATTCTTTCCAATCACATCCTTCATTTTCACGAGGGTATTGGATTCGTATGTATTCGGATATTTCCTGCTTAGTCATAAACGGTATTTATAATTGGATTTCAACGTACAAAGATATAAAATGTTATGAAATAAGGAAAGCGTAGTAATATTATAAGTTGGTTTGCCCCAACATTTTCTTCAATAAAGCCTTCATCTGTTCTGGCGACATATTGTCTATATCGATATTATCTCCTTCTTCGTGAACATTTAGCAGCTTGGAATTATATTTGAATCTTGTTTCAAGAGGATACATATCTTGATAACCGCTTGTTACATTATTTCCCTGTGAATGTCCCATGCTTTCAGATATGTACAATTCCTCCACTCCGAGATGTTTTAGGTTTGTGGCAAATGAATGTCGCGCCCACGTTCCTGACGGTTCTTTGTCCCATTTCAACACATCTTTACAGATGTGGATGACCCTGTCTTTGATATTGGAGTTTTCTTGAACCGTCAACTTGCGTCTAATCAATTCATTTTCCTCGCCGTGGAATATTTGCGGAAAAACGTATGCACCTCTCTTTGGTTTAGCGGCGATTTCATTAAGGATAACTTGAAGAGGTTTTATGATGGGAACTATGACAACAGACATACCGTTACTTCTTGCCGATGTCTTCTTTCGCATAAACTCAAACGCCCTGCCGCCTTCGGCAAAATAAGTGCGGTTATACGTCAATCGCCCTGCATCCGCAAGGTTGAAACCGTTGCATAGGTATTGTGCAAGGAAAAGGCCTAACGAGTTATGCGCACGTGCCTTATAGTCCTTGTCCCAAGTTTCGGGGTAACGCTTTTCTACAAACACATTGTAAAGTTGCGTCATTTCGTATATCGTCAAATAAGATTGTTGCCTGCGTTTTCCGCGAGGTATTGAAACAAGGTCGTTATCCTTGTTTGAAAAAGGATATTTATCTGCTGAAAGATAACCTTGCTTTATGCACTCGTTCCAAACAACGCGGCAAGTCCTAAGGTACATTCCACGTGTGGCATCGGCAATCTTTCCTACCAATACACCGTTTTCAATTATTCCGTTCCTCATGCCGTCGCTCCATTTCGCAATAACGTCCTTGTCAACTTTGAAGCCCTCGACATTGCCAATAATCTTAATGAACGAGTTTAATGCCCATTGGTAATTTTCCGCAGTACCAATCCTTCCCTCTTTCATGCGTTTTTCAATAATACCTTTCCACATTCCTATAAACGACAAGGTGTGTTCGTTTTTGTATTCCGCGCCTGACAGCATTGTCTTTATCAAGTCAACGTGAGTTCGGTATAATAATCTTATGCAATAAGCCTGCTTTTATCAATGATGT